>ENA-OPDC01000033-OPDC01000033.1-human-gut-metagenome-genome-assembly--contig:-NODE-33-length-92978-cov-155.706284_pt1 | contig 92978 bp, 70 predicted proteins | sample MGYA00241620_ERZ501503 | MGnify/ENA primary metagenome ERZ501503 (study PRJEB25962, sample SAMEA2042659) | human gut metagenome | biome: human gut; feature: human-associated habitat; material: faeces...
AAAGAGGCGAATGAAATTAAAAAGAAAATTAATCAGAAATAATAGACAACGACCAACGGGTACAAGCGCATCCTTCGCTTCGATAAAGTAAAGACGAACGGTCTCCGTATCGTGTTCGATGATGCAAGAGGCGTTCCATTCATCAGTAATGTAGCAGCATATTAACTTTTCATTAACTCTCAACTATTCATGTCGTGTCCGTGATGCCACTCGCTTGACATTGCGGACACTTTTTCTTTTATGATGGTTATGAAGAAAAAGTCGAAGAATATACGGCAATCTTAGAAAACGTTATTGACTTGGATTCCATTGCAGGAACATATTGCGGCGTGTTGCCACCTAATGTTGAAACAACACTCACATTAAATGCGGATGGCACCTATAGTTTGAAGAAGAAATATCTAAACGAATCGGATAGTTGTGAAGTATTGAATGGCATCTTCAAAGTAATTGACGGTAGTATTCTGATGCTTGAACATCCATCAAGTGGTGACAACATATTTTATAAGGTGAAAAATGACAGCAGCATTGTTCTGATTGACTCGTTTGGGAATGAGCCAAGCGCTAAGAACGTAAAATTATATGTATTGAAAAAGAAAGTATAAAAAATCCGTGGATTACAAATTAAATAATCCACGGATTTTAATTGAGGTTATATATAAAAACAATTAATGATGAATTTCCAATCTCTCATTAGAAAATTCCGACATTATTGTTTCTCATATGTTTGCTTCTTTTTGACATCTGCAATGCCATCAAAGATACCTGTAGTGCAACTTAATTTTCTAATTCTACTCACATACTTCTTACCATAAATATCAGTAAGATATAAAGAATCATTTCTTATGAAAAATGTAAATCTGTATATGGTATCCGCCTGCGAATAGAGTATAGCACTACTATCAGCGAAAAATTCAATATCTGGATAATTTACCTGATGTTCTCCATCTACCAATGTCCACTCTCCATATAACATTTCTTTTGATAATATCCCATCGCTTGTTTTCTGTGGATTACATGACAGAATCAGTTGAATGAGAAAAATCAATATAATGTGAATTTTATTCCCAAAAGGCACTGGTGCTTTTTCCAAGTTGCGAATTTCCATTTTTGTCATAATGCAAGTTGTCTAAATGAAGCATATCAATATCACTCTGTAGAACCTTACGCTTTTCTGGATTCAAAGTTCCTCCACTTTGATTGTAGCCTGCTTTAGGATTATATCTGTATTGAGGATCAACAATAGTACCTCTTGGATACATTATTCCTGGCTGTCCTTTTCCAAGAAGATTTTCTTTCGGATGACCATTTTTTGTTCCAGGCCAAAGTCCCAAGCTGTGTCCAAATTCATGTGCTTCTGTTGAGCTACCTACTTGTTCTACATTAGGATATTTCATCCATTTGCAGTATTTCTATATAGCGAATCCTTCCGAAAGTGATAGCTCTTTAACGTTTCCATTAGAAAATATTTCTAATTTCAGAGGATAAGGATAATTCCATTCATCTATAGTCCTATATTTGAAATTTGGTATTCCTCGATTGTCCTTCTTTATCCATGTTTTATCTAAAAAATTTTCAGATGCATCTATCCCATATATAACTACCAAGTTCCCATCTCGGAAAAAATATCCATCATATTTATTTTTATCATAATATATCATGGAACGTATTATTGCATAGTGTTTATTATTAATTTCCTTAAAACGTAATTCATATAATACATCTATATTATTATAAATGTAGGAATTAATAAATTCGTTCAATTGCTTGTTTAGAACAACATTATTTCCTTCTATTTTATTCTTTCTGTATACTATTTTTTCTGGCCTTTTTAATAATGCTAATTTGTTATTCCCAATAATTTCATACACCTGCTGTTTTGGTTCAGAAGTAACTTTGGAAGAATATATACAATTATAATTAAGTTTTCTCCCATCATATTTATACAAGAAATTATGGTCTATGATATAAGACCTGTCGTTTTCGTCTGTTTGGAAATATGTGACCAATTTATTCTTGTATATATAATAGCTTTCAGTCATTTTAGGATTATAATTATGAAGACAAGTGATGAAAAGTAACTCATGTCCTTCTAATTTGGATGCCTGAATTTGTATTACATTATATTCAGGATTTTTATTTATTATTCCATCGAGTACCATAGCTAAGGATGGAGAGAATGGTCCATCCTTAGCTACGCAACTTGTCAATAGAATAAAAAGTATAAAAAAAATCTTTTTCATTTCCTGTAAATTCTATTTTTTATTTGCTCATATGTTGGTGTGAAAATTGGATTAAATCTTGCACGTTTCAAATCATATTCATACAATTGGCTTTTTTGTCCTTTGTCACCAGAGTAATATATGTAAGCCCGTGGATAGCTTTCAAACCTTTTGTTTGGATTTGCTTTCCGATATGCATTGTAAATATTATTCAGAGTCCAAACGTCGCCATCTGTATAGTAATTGCTTATTGATTTTCCTGATGACACCTGATTGTATTCTTTATAATTTCCAGATGCTTTTGTTTCACCAAAATTTGTATTCCAAGGATGACTATGTAGATGGAACAACATATTTTTAGCATCATTCATGTCGTTAGAAACAGAACTGGAATTGAAATCAGTGCTCAATTTAAATTTTACACCAGAACCATTTTTCATGCCTACCAATCTCCATTCTACCTTAGTATGTTTTGCTGCAAAAGTGAAAAATTTAAAAGCATCATCGCCATTTGACGTAACAGCATATGAGCCTTGATTATTCTTGTTTTTCAGCAATTGATTTACAAGATTTCGTCCAACAACAATGCTCGCATTCTTAAAAAAAACACGATGTGTAGATTTTGCATTAGTTCGTCTCCAAAAAACTAAATATCCACTTGCATCCATCCTATAATCATCCTTTCCATCTGGGTCAATGCTAATTATTGGACTATTATGACAATAGGTATAAGAACTTATATCAGGATATTTCTCCTTTGACGGGTCAACACTAATCCACACACTCAACCTTGGCTCATAGTACCTTGCCCCATAGTAATACAGTCCTGTCTCCTCATCGAATTCCTTCGCATTGAAAAGATAAGGCGTATTCCAAATGTTATTGCGCTCCTCAACGAACACTTCACCGAAAGGTACATACTCGATATGCTGTACCACCTCGCCGTCAAGGTTGGTGATGTAACTACTGCTACCCAAATGGTCTGGGTGGTAGTAGAACTGCATCTTCTCGTATGTATCGCCTTCTTGGAAGTTATTCTTTGCAGCTCTCGCTAAAGCTCGTATCTGAGCAGCCTCCAAGCTGCCGTCATTGCAGCAGAAACCCTTGCCATCGACATAGTCGTTATTGTCCTCGCCATTGTACGGCACTGCAAAGGTTGCATAATTATCCTTGATAACCTGCAACTGCTCGGCATATTTAACCTTATAATCAACAGAAAGGCCATCGGTCTCGCTACCAGCATACTGGATGCGGCGTGGGTCTGAACCGTAAGAGTCGAAGTCACCAATCTTGGAAACGACACGCTGACTACCGATATAGATGTGCTTGGTGTAGCGTCCGCCTTGGTTGGCAACGAGATAAGGAGATACATAGAGTGAGAACTTGGCAGTGTTCGTGCGACCTCCTGCAAACTCTGAGTTCACATAAACATGGTCACTCTCGCCTGATGTCTTCACCGTACGCTCACCGTCAGCATCATACCAATAGTTGGTCACAAAGCCGTTATCGTCAGAGGCAAGGAGACGGTTCTCCTCATCCCATTTGAGTTTACGCTCTGCGGTCTTCTCGTCAGTCACGCCATCCTTCTTTGTACGGCTTGTATTGACATAAACAAGATTACCGTTGGCATCATACTCATAGGCATGATTGTTGTTCACATTCTCACTCTCTGAAGGCGTCTCCTCCGTGCGGTAGTTCACATCCTTCACATTAGCGAGTTGGAACTTCTTGCCTGTCTCTGTTCCATAGGTGTATGACAAATCATAACCTGCATTCAATGTACCGTTGAACTGCACGTTGTTCTGCGTGAGAATCTGACGCTTCGATGTAATGCGGTGCATATTGTCATAGCCCATTGCAAGAGTGTAGCTTGCAGTCTTGTTGTCTGCACCTGTGTAAGTGCCAGTTGCACTGACAAGGCGATAAAGAGCATCGTATGTATAGGCATGAGCCATCTGTCCGCCAGCCTTGCCACTCTGAGGCACTGACGCACCGTTTACTACGCTGAGCACATTGCTCACCGCATCGTAAGTGTAGGCGTTATCCATGATGGTGTTTCCACCACTGTTCACCGTGAGGTTCTGCAATCTGCGACGCTGTGGGTCGTAGGTGTAGAAGGTCTCAGCACCGTTGCAATACTTCAAGTATGTGCGCTGCTCAAACTTGTCATAGCCTATCTTGCTCACATAGTCGTAGCCGTATGACTTGTAGCCATGAACCTTTTCAAGCTGACCACCGAGGTTGTAAGAATAGGTTATTTTCTCCTCATCAGGATAAATCATCTCCAACAGGCGGTTGTGGCTGTCATAAGTCCATTGCGTCACATAAGTTGCAATCGCCTGGTTAGGCACAATCATCGTGCGGCGGGTCTTGGTGACTTCGCCCATCTTGCCATAGAAGTATTCAATGGCACCTGTTCCGTCCTCACGGAGCATCAATCTACCGATACGGTTCTGAGAGGCATTGCGACCACCATAGTAATACTTCACGTTGTTCTCCGGGTGGTCAGGATAGTTGATACCCGTCAGACGCTGATAGTCATAATCGTAGGTGATGAACTTTCCTTCCTTGGCAAGGTTGGCAGTCTGCTTAGTCTGCACATTGCCGAGCGCATCATAAGTGAAGCTTGTGATGCCGCTTGCAGGATGGTTCACCTCGGTACGGCGGTCACCCATGTCGTAAGTAGAGGTCGTTACATTGCCCTCCGTGTCGGTGACACGAACAAGGCGCTGTATGCCGTCATACTCAAACGAGGTGGTAATATCACCGTTAGGACCGCTCTTCTGGATGGTCTTCAAGGTCTTGCCACTGCCATTGGTATGGGTAGCCTGAACATTATGGAGGGCATCGGTTACAGTTGTAACAAGTGCATGACTGCCGTTGTCAACCGTATAAGCCGTAGTTGTCGTAGAGTTGTCCGGCAATGTCACTGAGGTAGCACGGTCGAGCACGTCATAAACAGTAACCGTTGGAGATACATTGTCAAATGACTTGCTGAACGTTGATTTCGATCCAGTTCCTTCCGTTGTAGGATAGAATGCCTTTGCCACACGTCCGAAAGCGTCATACACGTTTCTTCCGCTGACTATTATCACGTTCTCGTCCTTAGCAGAGCTTCCCTTGGATGCACTTGTCACAACACCGTCCTTCTTCACCTGCACGGCTCTTCCGAAACCGTCAACGAACGTAACGGTCTCCAAGTCGTCGTTAGGGTGCTGGATGTCGTAGTGCTTGGTCACTGCGTAAGCAGGAGCGGTAATGCCACTCTCATTGAATGTAGCCAAAGGCTGATATTCAAAGGCGATGGCATAAGGCACGCCTGTAGCCAACTCGTTAGGACCACGCACGCCAGTAATGCGACCGAGGTCGTCTACATCAGTCTCGTAGTAGAAGTTGTTGAGGTCACGATGCTCCTTGGCAATGCCATAGCGATAGTCAAAATTGCCTTGCTCGCTGCGGTAGCCCCACGCATCGTCAATGCGCTCAACATACATGTTCATCTCAGGCTCATAGCGGTACTTGTACCACATACGCTGTCCCTTGCCGTTGGCAGGAAGAGTCTTCTGGATGATGTTGCCGTAAGAGTCGTACTTGTAATCCGTAACAGCCTCGCCATCATTCAACTGCTGTGTAATCTGCGTGATGTGGTTGGCGTAGTTGGTATTATACTTCGCCGTCACATGGTGATAGAGTGAGCCGTCACCGCCTGTCACCGTAACATCTATTGGAAGTCCGAAGATATGCTTCGCTGCATTGTCCGTGTATTTAATGGCGGTTGCATAGTTAAACTTTCCGCTTCCGTCCTCGCCAAGGCTTCCCTTGTCGCTGTACTTGTAGGACTTCAACTCACCATGATAGCCATTAAGATAATACTCGTTCCAAGCCTCGGATGTAACCACACCGTTTGCCGCTCCCTCATACTGCAAGTTTGCCGTATAGCGGAGAGGAACGAATGCAGAGGCACGGTCGCTCCAAAGGTTCACGTCACGCTTTGCGAACGTGTACTTGTCACCGTCGGCAGTCATATAATAACTGTCGTAACGGTTCTTTGTCTCGGTGTACTTGTTGCCGTTGGCATCCTCTACGGATGTGGCGGTAACATTGCCCTGCGTGTAGTAGTTGGCTACATCGTAGTTCTCAACAGCCTGTCTGTAAACAGAATTGCCATTCTCCGTGTCGAGGTTCTTGGTGATAACCTCACCGAAACCGAGGAACTCACGCTCATGACGGTCACGCTTTCCGTCCTTGTACTCAAAGGCGGTTGTCATGACAGGACCATCGTCATGGATACCATCATCAACGATAAGGGCAGACATTACCCACTTGCCACCAGGAAGTCCGTAGGTAGGAGTGGTATGCGCATAGTCGAGTGTGAAAGTGCCGCCCAAGGAATTGGTGACAGACTTCAACATGTTGGTTCTGCCAATGGCTGAGCGTGTAACCTTCAACTCGCTTTCCTTCTCAGACTCAACGATGTCAAGATAACCGTCACCATCAACATCCTGCAAAGAGTAGGTCGGACGATTGATACTGTGCGAGGTTGATGCACCAGGGTTGGTTGAAATCTTGATGCTTATGACAGGAATGTTGATGGTCAAAGTGAACGCTGCATTTGCAGACTCTGATGTAGAGGCTGATTCACTAAGCGCATTTACACCTTTCCAGCTGATAGGTTCATCAAAACCGTTGCCAGTATTGAGGGCAACAGTTATACCGTCACCATCCTTCCATACCTTATCAGGAAGACCATCAGAGTTGATGTCGATAAGGTTGTATTCCTCTTCACTTTCAGAGGTTACGATACCGAAACCTGCTGAGAAACTACCAGAGGCCTTATTGATTTGTTTTTCCTTAATTTCGCCAAATCCTTGGTTAGCGCCACCACTTGCACCTATATCATAAGAGAGACTCTTACCACCTTGAATACGATCAAGTTCCCAGTCTATAGGCTCGGTAAAGGCATAGCCCAGATTTAATCTTACTTTCTTGCCGGAAAGAATCTTGTCTGGAAGTCCATCACCATTGATGTCAATGAATGACTCTACGGCTTCATCTGTGTTCTTTGGCGCACTGCCAGTGATAGAGAATTGAGCTTGCCATTCTGTCTGTACATTGCTCAAAGACTGCTTTACACCTTTCGCCAAATTCGTAATCTGTGATACGGAAGCTACTGGATTGCCACCATATCCCCACGCCTCAGAAGCATTGTCAGAGTTATTAGCTCCGATACCCTTGTAGATTTCGCCACTCAATCCACCTTGTGAGTTGGTGTATTGGATAGTACCACCAGCAATGATGTCAGGGAATCCGTCACCATTCATATCCATCATGGCTACTTCCGTCTTGGAACTGCCATTTGCATTGTTGTGGGTAATGCCAAGTGCACCACCTTGCACAACGGTACTCTTGCTTGATACCACTTGGCTTACAGCTGCCGCACCAGTACCCTGCAAATATTCACCTGCAAGTCCTGCCACTTCAGCATTATTATCCAATGGATTGGTAAGGAGTACATCCTGTTCTGTCAATCGGGCTGTACTTGCCTCGGTTGCAGTAAGATAGATGTCCTGTCGCTGACCGACCCACTTGTCCATAGAAGTCTGGTCTGTACCCAATGGAGTGAATGCCATTGTGAGAGGATCAACCTTGTCGTTCTCGTTTTCAGGCAATTTCAGCAATGACTCGTCAATAGGCTTTGCATATCTGCCCTCTGCCGAGTTATAGACAAAACCTCCCCAGCCACGGTAAAGCATACCGAAGCCAAGATTGTCATTCTCTGCATAGAATCCAGCAAGCACATTCTCTGTTACGAGACCTGCCGCATCTTTCAGAATGGAAACAGAGGCTGAAGTAACAGTTTCATTAGAGATTGCTGCCGGATAGCTGTATTCAAACCAGATGTTCTTTCCTGCAGTAGTTGCAAATCGCAGAGTATCGGCTTTCAAGATGCCATTCTCGATAGTGAAAGACTTCTTGCCAACAAGCGCATCCTCTGTCTTGGCGGTCAAAGTAATCTGACCGCTGATAGAATTGTCTGAAAGGGTAAGCACTGGTGACACAACCATAATTGTATCAGTCGCTGTGGTCAAGTATGGCTTGCCCTCTGCCAAGGCATTTGCAAATGTATTGTAGTGTGCAGGAACGGCTACCGTCTGTTCGATATTGGCAGAGTCCTTATAAGTCACAGACGCTTGCCAACCGATATTCTTCCAATCAACATTGGAGGTAGATGAAATCTCAAAGCTGAAGTTGGTCAGCTTTTCTGTATTCTCCAGACTGATGTTGAGAGAATCACCATTGAAAGCCTCACCAGCCTTCAATGTACGAGCAAAGACAGTCTTCTCGATATAGTTCGGGTTGTCGTTTCCGTCACTGTCTTTCTTGTCGTTGCTGCCAATGATGCTGAGAACAACATCGTCGGTTGTTGCTGGCTTGTGGAAGGCACTGTGAACTTCAACGCTTGATCCATTCTCCACATTTGCAGAGGTGTTCACATCATAGATGGCACCATCCTCAGGCTTATACTCTGTTGAAGAAAGACCATTAGGTAAGGTGTTTGACTCGCCAGCGTATGTAATAGTAGGCGACCAGTTCACCTTGTCAAAAGAACCGTTGCTTGTTTCCTCAGAACCCGACTGCACACGGAAATAGATTCTGTCACCTCGCTTGACCGCAACAGAAGATACGGGTGCGGCATAAGAACTGCCGTCGCCCTTTGAGATAGTCTTGTTCCAAAGCTCATTACCACCCTTTTGAATGGCAACCCTCACACCATCCGCTTTCCGGTATTCGTCAGCGTCATAGTCACCAGTCGGAGTAACAAGGCTCACTTGACCTGCCACGCTTACTGTTCCATCCTTTGGCGCTTGCCATACACGCACAATATCCTCCATAGGGGAGTTCTTGATGGCTTCCGCCTGCTCATCCTCGCTAACCTTCATGACGGAAGTGTCAACCTTGCCACCATAGATGATAGGGCTTGGCGTGTCGGCACTGCTCAATGTAAATGTAGGAACGGCATTGCCTGCCTCGTCAAACTCCAAGTGGTTGAAATAAACCTTGCCATTGGAAACGAGGTCAACAAGTCCGTCACCGTTGATGTCGCTGAAATACTGGGTCGTCTTTGTCTTGGTGGTAGATTTGTCCGTTCCGACAACGGCGGTCAAGACATTCCAACCGACAACGGCATTCTCACCGAAAGTGTTGGTAGAACTTTTGGTTGTCGAGAAGTTACTGATGCCCTTTACCTTGACAGGCTCACCATATACAACTTCTCCGTTGTCTGTCTTAATCTGTGGACGATAATATACAGAACCACCAGACTTATAAACCTTGTCAGGAAGTCCGTCACCGTTCAAGTCAACGAGTGCGGAAAGTCCCTTGCTGGTATCGCTGGAGTAGCTGTAAGAACCTCCTATTGTATTGCCTTTCCATTTGCTTCCGTCCCAAGGTCCCACACCTGCATAGAACGAACCGCTTACAGAAGAACTTGTAGTACCGCCGAGTGCCGTAGGCTTGTCGCTGAATCGCTTGCTGACAGCCTTTAACGGATTGATGAAGCCTGCATCAAGTCCATCATCATGGGTGTTCCATTTTTCGGAATCATCCTTGAAAGGAACATAACCCTTTTCAGCCTGCACATCATCATAATAGTCGAAGTTCTGGAAAGCCACTTCCTTTCCGGTGTTGTCATACTGTCTGACACCTGTGAGCATTTCCTTGTGGAATGCACCTTCCTTGTAGTCAAAGGCATAGCTGCGCAATGTCTCGCCCTGGAAATTCACGGTCACTTTCTCCAACAGCTTGTTGGAGGAGGCGAGGAATCCATAGCGGGCATTGTTGGTCTTTACCTGCTTTACCTTGTTGCCATCAAAGAGTACAACGGTGTGCGGTTCCTGTCCTGCATTACCTGCGTGAACCTCCTTCAGATATGCAGCCTTGGCCTTCAAGCCGCCACGCACATCCTCATCCACGATGTCATACACATATTCTATATAGTCACCGTGGAGTTCCTCGACACGTTTCAGCTTCCATTCGGCAATCACCTCACGGGTACTGCCCGAAGCATCGGTGACATTGCCCTTTACAACAGCTCCGTCACCGCCATAGATGTACTTGACACCCTGCTTGTCTGTAACCTCCCAATAATAGTTGGCAGGACTGTCACCCTTGCGGATGATACGGCTGAAATCACCGCCTTGGCGGGTGTAGAACTGGCGGTCAGCCTTTCTGTCCATCTTCTCGCCACGGTGTGCGACTCCCATCTGTCCGTTGTCGTCCATGGTGGAGAGCATTAAACCGGACAAGAGATAAGTCTCCGTCTCTTTTGACTGGTCATAACGAGGCACGCCCCACCGGGTGTCAAGCGTAATGCTTGGCACGCTGATGTTCCAACCCTCGCCAAGCCAACCGCTACCGCCCTCGCTGCTGTACTGCAAGCCAAGGCTTGGCTGCATACCGTTTCGTGCTGGCGGCATCTCGAACGGATACTGCAGGTTGGCAGAGCCACGGTTGTTTGCGCTTGGAGGCGCAATGACATTTATCTTCGCCGTCGGGTCAGCCGCCTTGATGTCGTTCATCATCGTCGGGGAAAAGCCTTCTGTCTGCGGTGACTCCGGGGCCTGTATCACGCCGTTGATCATGTCGGTGAAGTGGGTCGTCTTTGAAACGACACACTCTTCCTTCTTGTCCACACGCACACGCTCCAACGCAACCCAATGCTTCTCGGACGGGTCGTAGTAATAGGTACGGATGTCGTCCTCGGTATAGCCGCTTGGTATTCTCGTGCGGTCATACTTTATCTTGACAGTCGCACCCTCGCCTGTGAAGTGTGTTCCGTGAGGGAGAAAACGGTAGCCATGTCCTCCTGCCGTGACATTGGTCATGGCAAAGTCAAGCTCAGGAACATTCTCCTCTCCGATAGAGTTCACGGAAAGGCTTCTGTTCCGAATGAGGTCTTTCTGAAGAACGACCAGTTTGCTACCTCCTACGGAGATACTGTCAGAGACACCCTTCTTGAAGAGTTTTCTCACGGCTGTCCCGTCCTTTGCCGAAAGGGACAGTGTGGCGGCAAGCAGTAAAACCAATGCCCACGCCACCTTCTGTATATAATTCTTCATGCGTATCTTCCTTTAAGTTACTTTACTGAGATTTTCCTTGTATGCTCCCCATTCTCGGAGATTGCCTTCACGACATACACACCCGATGCGGGAACCTTGAAGTCGGCTTGCTTGACGCTTTCGCCTGTCATTTGGCGTGACACTACCAGTTTGCCTGATACGTCAAACACCATCAATGTGGCTGCAACAGGCTTGTCCTGTGTGAGTTTAGCCTCGTAGATGCCTGTCGTAGAACCGTTGCCCTTGACAGTGAAATTCTCGTCTTCTCCAGAAATGAAGGAGCTGTCAGCCTGTCTGTCCGAGCTGCCCACATGGTTCTCCCTTGCCTGTGTTCCGTTAGGCATACTTGCATCACACTCGCTGCCGACATAGACGGTCATCGTTGTCGTACACTTCTTGGGTGTTTCTATCTGCACGTTGCCCCTTGTGGTGAATGAGGTTACAGGCGTACCGTTTACGGTAAGATCTGTGATATGTGTCTCGCCCTTTCCGTACTTGATGCAGAACCGCCATGCACGAAGTGACCAGACATATTCATGATGCACGGTCTGTCCGTTCAACTTGTATGTGACCTGCATATTGCGGACTGTTACGCTAAGCACATCGCCCGGCTTGATGGTGACATATTTGGTTAGGCTTGTATATCCACCGGTTATGATATGCGCCTTGTCGCCCCGCACGTCGAAGCCATATTGGGTGATCTCGTCCGTGAGGCTTGGCTCCAATCCCACACGGTAGTTTGATTTTGTATCGTTCACCGTCCATGAGATGTCGCCAGACAGATAGGTCCTGGTGTCATGTGAGTATGAGGTGTAGAGTGCGTTGCCAGTGGCATAAATCTCGTTGCCTCCACCTTGTGATACGGACAGCGCATAGGCGCCGGGGGCAAGATTCGTGATTCTATGCGTGTCACCGAAGAATGTTCCTCTGGCAATGGTTTCTCCTTTTACTTTTCCTGCAACGGTATCAACGCTGAGCACATAGGAATAGACTGGCGTACCGATGTTGATGCCGATGTCGATATACCCGTCATTGCGTGGAACTCCATTCTCGCAACTTGACGGCGTAGGAGTGGCATCATAGGAAATGCCGTCATAATAGGCGAATGTGAACACATCGCTTCCGCTTCCGTCTGCATCCCATAGGATATTGCGGAATATGGTCTTGCCCCTTGTCATATCAGGCTTGGAGCATTTTATGTTGCTATTGCTGTTGATGTCGAAATCACCTTCACCGCTTGGGTCTATGAGCATGACGGTACGCTTGCGGCAATAGTCCGAGAATTCCCTGTCCGGTGTGAGGTCATAGCTCAACTCTGCCATATAACCGACATCATCTATTCCTCCTGTCCTCAAGCCTGCCATGTTCAAGGCGGACTCTGCTCCTTCCGTTCGGATAATGCCCACATTTGTGTCTGTGTCAGTTGCATCCGAAAGGGATATGGTTCTTGTCGCACTTCCTGTTCCGTCAACACGCAGATAGATGTTTTTGCCTTCCTTGCGGATAGAGATGTCTGTTCCGTCAACATCCGTGGCGATGTATGAATTTGAGACCGCTCCGTTGATGATCGGATAAACAACTCCAGCATTGGTGAACCGGAATCCATACTTGCATGTGCTGCCACCGATGCTTCCGAAGCCAACGTCAAAAGTCGGGTGACTTGTCGGACAGGTGAACTCAAAAGCACCGCCACCTCCAACAAGGGCTGGGGTCGTGGCATAAGCTCCGGAAGCGGCTTTCTCTTGGATGATATTGTCAGTAAAGCCATTCCTTGACGCTTCAAATCCTTGCGCAGTCCATCTTGCCACTGTACTGTCGGGCTTTGACGGCACGTTGGTCTTGACCATCCATGTACGTTTCATGACATGCCACAGGGAATCTGTAGGTGAGGTATATGTTGCAAGTGCCACATCATCGTCGCCCCAGAAAGTGAAGCCTCTGTCCGGCATCGGATTGCCGTTTTCACGTCCCATGACAAGCAGACGGGAAGCGGATGAAGGGTTGTATGGATTTGCGTCATGATAAGTTCCGTTCTCCTTCAAGGCCGCATACACCGGACTTTCCTCATATGATGTTGCGGAAAGCGGTTGGGAGAGACTTCCTGCCGTGTCGGCTCCAACAGCTGTGACCCTATGGTGGTAGGCTTGGTTCTCCGCCATGTCCCAAGTCAGGTTTCCATCGCTGTCAAGATACGAGCCTTTGAGGGTGATGCCGTACTTTACCGCCAGATAGCTCTCCACTTTTCTGCGCTCATCGGGTGTAAGCATCCTGCTGAAAACAATAAGCTCAGGGGCATATCCCCGGATGGAAGCATTACCGAAGAGCGAGGTCGGGAAATCCGTACCGAAGCTGCCAGAGGTGGAAGGGGTTCCGATGAATAATGTGGTGTTGGAGTTGTCTCCCCACAATGTTGTTGAAGGATTGCTTACCTTGAAGTAGGACACAACGCGCAGGGCGCTTTCCTTAAAACCATTCTCGGACAAAGAATCACTTGATTGATAAAGCAGGTCTTCACCCGATGTTGAACCATAGTCCAGTGGTTCAACACCTCTACCCCTTACGGCTTTGTCCTTGCTCAGAATGGCTCCGTCACCCTTGCGACCATCAAGAGCATAGACAACCATATCCTTGCCGATGGTTGCCAGTTCCGGTGCAAAGACACCGATGACGGTAGCCTGTGAGAGGTCGCCGTGCTTGAGTTTGGCACTCAGACTACGAAATCCGTCTGCGAGCCAGAGACTCGGATTGAAGTTGAAGTAATGGACTGAACTGTTCGGAAGAGTAAGTTCAGACTTGACGCCACGGCTGTCCAATAGCATCAGCCGTATGGAATCCCCAGAGAAATCCTGCCAACGGTAATAACCTTGCAGGTCTGAGTTCAAAGGCGCAGTCTTGAACCACAGTTCGCTTCCGCTGACTCCTCCGGGCGTTTGCGCGAAACTGCCGATAGCGAAGCCTAACAGTAACAAAGAAGTAAACTTTCTCATGCGCTGTCAATTTGGAGTGTTTGAAAAATATAAAAACGTATGCCTCTGCCGCGCAGGGAGAGACCAGTGAGAGAGAACGGACTGTTACTACGGAGAAGAATTGTGATATAGGCTGCTCCGTAAAGTCCTATTGTCACGTGGCAGGCCAACAGGCTTTACCACCAAAATAATGCTGCAAATATACAAAAATAATCTTAATAAACAGATATAATCTTTAAGAAATTTGCTGGTTTGGTGTTTTTTTCTTATGATTTCGGTCGATTTTGCAGAAATCTTTTACATCTGTTGTATATACTGGAGTTTGTTTGGCAAAAATACACAAATGGTCACGGCTTCAGTTTCTTATGTTAGAATGTAAATCATGGTTTGAAACTGTACACACTCGGGGTACAAACGAAAACAATATATGCTTGTGTCGGAAAGGTATATATGAGCTGATGGTAGAGTCGTCATCAACAACAATGGCCCTGATTTGATAAACTCAGCAGGAATACTTGCTATTCATTTTTTATGATGGGGTTATGTTTACAAATGTGAGATTTCATGTAAAAAAGTCCTAATTTCTATATTTCTCTTCTTGCAAATTATGGGATATTAAGAAAAATATCGTATCTTTGTCCCCGAATTGAGGCGTTCTTTGCATATTGCAAAATACAGAAACGAGCAGAAGTCCGCTCGTTTCCATATTGTTACCTATATAATATAGGCAAACGCCCAACTTCTTGATTTTCAATCAAAGTCCAATTTAGAGCGAGTTAGGATTTTTAACATAATGACTCCTGACAACCAAAGCGTGAGATTCTGTTATCTGATGCAGAAAGGTTGGTAATGTGAAAATACTACTATTATTTAGACCCCATTTTATTATAAATATAATATATATACCTGATAATCAGTTGTATTGTGCTTTTCTGCAGACTTTGTATTTTAGACCCTATTTAGTTCTATTATTGAAAAATATTTTGTATTTTTGCGCCCTGAATGTAATTATACTAAATATGAGAAGAAGTATTTCGTTTACGATATTGTTTTTTATGATGCTTTCGGTGTTGGTATCATGTTATCAAAGTCATAAGAGAGAGTTAGACTTAGCTTATACGTTGGCAGAGTCTAAGCCTGATAGTGCCTTGGCCTTTTTGAACCGTATCAATCAAGGTAAACTCTCAGATAAAGATATGGCGAAGTATGCCCTCACTTATTATATGGCACAAGACAAGTCTGGCTTAGATGTGGATAACGATTCTTTGATTCGCATAGCGTATGATTGGTATGGAGAACATCAGGACGATTCTCTTTATGCTTCATCCTTGTATTATATGGGAAAATGCTTTCTGCTGAATGATAGTATGGAGCAGGCTAAGGCATGTTTGGAGAAATCTTATTCTATTTCAGACAGTCTTCATAATCTGAGCTTAAAATGCTTGGCATTGGATAAGCTGATAGAAGTAGAAGAACAACTGGCACCTTACAAAGCGTTGAACTATGCTAAAGCTTTGGTGAAGATGTATGAGTCCATGCCAAATGTTAGTATATATAATAAGGTGGCAGCGCATTTGAGGTTAGGGGAGAACTTCTTTTATGTTGATAGTTTGAAACAAGCTTTGAACGAAGAGAAAAAGGCATATAGGTTGGCGATATATGCAAACGATAATGAATTGCTGTCAAGTGTAAAACAAAATTTGGCTAGTACGTTTGAGGAAATGGGAGAAAAGGATAGTTGTCTGCTTTATGCTCAACAAGCCTATGGGTTACAAGGTGCAAGTAGTTTTTCTTGTCAACTAAATCTAGCCTTGGCTTATATTTCTGTCGATTCTATAAAACAAGCTTTTGTCTTGTTGGATCAAGCAACTCCTAAAACTGCTGAAGATCATTATTCGATATTTTATATGAAAAGTAAAGCAGCTATGAAAGCTCAAGATTATAAGATGGCTAAAACCTTTAGTGATTCTGCATGTTGTTACTTGCAAGAAATGTACCGAACAGCATCCAAAGCCAAGATTTCCTATTACACTTCATTCTTGAAGAAAGAAAGCGAAAGGGCAAGAATACAAGGTAAGGCTGAAATGCAGCGATGGGTATTTGGATTGACAGTACTTTTATGCTTGATAATTATTTTGTTTGTCTTGTATGCTTATTGGTCGTATCGAAAACTGTCATTAGCTCGCATAGCTCATGAACAGGAAATATTCACCCAAAAGCAGCAAATGATGGAGAAATTACACCAAGAAGAACTCTCGCATAGGGATGTGCAATTGTCTGTAATGCGTACCTATTTACTAAAGAAGATAGAGGTTGTGGAAAAATTAAATTCGAGTGTTCCGAATGAGAGTAAGCATATTGTGCTTTCCGATAATGATTGGACAGAGTTAGAAGTCTTCTTAGATAGTGTGGAGGATTTGTTTGTGTCTAGACTAAAGAAAGAGCATCCTAATTTGTCCAATGCTGACGTGCGATTAATGATGCTGTTGCGTTTAAAGTTATCGCAAAAGACTTTAGCATCTATCTATTGTGTGAGCGAGAAAGCTATCAAGCAAAAGTTGTTCTTGTATAAGGATAAAGTAGGCATTAAAAATGAGCATTTTTCGCTTCGTAACTACATAGAAAACTTCTAGAAATAGGGGCTATATAGTGCTTTTTAGACCTTTTAAATCTGGGGGGGGGCAATTATAAGTGCTTGTTTCTTAGTATTATATGTAATTTGTGTAATGGCATAGAAATAGACCTGTTTTGTTTGGATGAAGTCAAAAAACTATGTAATTTTGCAGCCGAGATTCAATAACATCTAAAAGGTAAGATTATGAAGAAGGTAAAAATGTATATTTCGTTTCTGCTGTTTCTGCTTTTTGCTTCTAGTCAAGTAAAAGCAGAGTGTTCTTCTAAAGCGAAAGACATTCCTGTGTATAAGGTAAAAAAGCATTTAGGAACACGAACAGCAGAACCTAGCGTAACAGCAAGTTTAGAGCAAAATCAGCTTACAGTTAATGTTGGTTGTTATATGGGCATTGTAAAAGTCTATGTCTATGGAGACAATGGAAGCCTCATGGCTAGTTCTTCTGTCGCTATAGAAGGTAATGGATTGTGCACATTAGATATGTCCGCATTCGAGAATGGTTCTTATAATGTAACTGTAGAACTAGGAGACATGATTTATTGGGGCATGTTTGACATATAGTGTAGATTCTTATAATTGATAATATTTTTGTCGACTAAATATATCCAGACACAACTGGTCAAAGCGTACCTTCTAAGAGACACGTTAGTTTTCCTAGGTTGATAACACTCGCTAGTATGGCGATATTTGTTTAATTTAAAATTAGTGTAATATGGAAAAGTTCTTTGAGTTGTCAGAAGAGGTTATGGATAGCCTTACTGATGAAAACATGGCTTTGATTGTTGGTGGAACAGCAGCTTCCGAAGATACTGTAAACAATGGCACGGGATGTGGTTGTCCTATTGATAACAAGCATTTTTAATAAACTAAAGGTGTTGAAACTGTAGGGAAGTTTGCAAAAATTTCCCTCTTTTGTGATTAGACATTATGAAAAAGAGTCATTTTCAAACATATATATCGATACGAGAAGATTTGTTTTTGCATTACAATTCTTTTAGCGATAAGTATTTACTTTTAAATAAGAAAAACCATCAGTTATATGAAACTGATAGTATAGAATATGTTCAATCTAATGATTTTGAATTATATAAGAAACTCTGTGCTGCGCAGTTCTATGTAAATGATAATATTTCGGAATTGGACTCAATAATTAAGAAAAGAGTTGGTCAAAAGGAAGATACTTCATTATATCATCTTGTAATAAATACTACGTTAGATTGTAATCTAAAATGCTGGTATTGTTATGAGACAAAATTTAAGGGAAGCCAACTTAAACCTAGTGTAGTTGAGGCTATAAAGAACAACATAGTAAATCATTATAAGGGTAATAATTATACAACTCTAAAAATATCATTCTTTGGAGGAGAACCTTTTATGAATTTCAAAGCAATAAAAAGCATATTAATCTATGCTAAAACTTTTTGTGACTGCAAAAACATTAAGTTAATAGCGGATTTCACGACAAATTCTACGCTTATAAATTCTGCAATGATTGATTTTTTGAAGGATTACAATTGTATGTTTCAAATAACCCTAGATGGAGATAAAGAACAGCATAATAAAGTAAAAGCGATTAAAGGTATTGATACATTTCAATTGGCTATAAATAATATTTATAAGTTGACGGATGAAATACCTCTATCCAAGATTTGGGTAAGAATCAATTATGATATGGATACCTTGAAAAATATAGATAAAATTTACAATAAATTAGATGGACTTAATAGAAAAAAAGTACATTTGATTCTGAGAAAAGTTTGGCAAATATCCTGTAGTGAGATCGTGTCTGAAGACTTGTTGAACGCCATTCAAAAGGGATTAGATAATAATTTTATTGTAGATTGTTATCCTTTGAACCCCAATAGAATGTGTTTTGCGGAACGCAAGAATCAAGTTTTAGTAAACTATGATGGAAAAATATTTAAGTGTTCTACACTACCTGCGTTTGATCAAGAGCACGCTTTAGGGGAAATAGACCAAATTTCTGGTACATTGAAGTGGAACAATGATAAGTTACAAAGCTATAGTAAGACTATTTTTCCCAATAATTGCAAGGGATGTGCACTGTTTGGAACGTGCTACGGTGCATGTACACAAAAGATGCTAAAGCATCCTAACGGAGACTCTTGTATCATAGAAGAGTTGGGATTGACCAAAGAACAATTTTTAATGTATAATTTCAAACTAAGCTTACAATACGAGAAGCTTTTCAGATAGTACTTATGCTTATGAGACAGATTTTTTTGTTTATGGTAATGCTTTTGGTTGATTCTAATGTATTTGCTCAAGGTACAAATGGTAGAATTGTTGACGAAGAAGGAAAGCCTTTGGCATTTGCCAATGTAATGATGCTAAATAGCACAGACTCAACCTTTGTTTCTGGTACGATTAGTGGCGAAGATGGATATTTTAATCTAAAGGTGGAATGCAAAAATCAGATTGTCAAAGTTTCATTATTGGGATATAAGCCCATTTATATAAATGGGCAGAATGACAATTTAGGAACAATAACCCTCCGAGAGGACTCAAAAGTATTAAAAGATGTAGTTATAAAAGGAAATCTTCCTCGGTATAAATCTACTTCCGAAGGCGTGCAGGCTAATGTAGAAGGAACTGTTCTCTGTAAAATGGGAACGGCTGAAGATGTCTTGTCGCATATTCCTGGAATAGTAAAGAAAGGAAACTGTTATGAGGTCTTTGGAAAAGGGACTCCTATTATTTATGTCAATAGGAAAAAGCTGCAAGATTTATCTGAATTGAATAGGTTGGCTTCTGACGATATAGCTGATGTAGAATTGTTGATGGAACCTGGTGCTGCTTATGATGCAAGCGTAAATGCTGTTATTAAAATTAAAACTATCAAAAAGCAAGGAGATGGTTTGGGGATAGTTTATCGTCAAGTATATAGCCAGGCACATCAAAATGGTTTGCAAGAACAACTTGACATCAGTTATCGTAATTCAGGTTTTGATTTATTCTGCTCTTTATTTTATGGACTCTCTCATGACAGACAAGAGCAAAGAGTTTCTCAGAAAGTTACTGGCTTTCAGTTGTTAGATTTGGAAGATGCACTTTTAATCAAGACGAGAAGTGAAGATTTTAAGGGTACTGTTGGCTTCAGTTATAACATTGATGAGAATCATTCTTTTGGTGCTACATATATAGCCACTTGTCCTACTTATACTAGAGGAGGTTGGAATAATAGCATAAACGTCTTCAAAGACAATGTTTATATCGAGTATCTTTTAAATACTTTCACCTACATTGGAAGTAAAAAACCTACAAACGACATTTCTACTTATTATAATGGAAAAATTGGCAAGATAAATATTGACTGGAATGGTGAAGCGTATTTTAGAAAAATGGGAAATCATCAATCTTCGCAAGAAACAGAAAGTATGTCGCAGAAAATACAAGATGTTAACACGCAATATGTTGCAGATAGTCGCCTGTATGCATCAAAGCTTGTTGTAACTGTGCCTATATGGAAAGGCAAATTGCAGCTAGGAAGTGAGTATTCTAATATCGAACGTACAAGTCTTTATATGATAGAAGCTGTAAGTGACGACCTGCCTTCCAATTCTGATGATAAGATAAAGGAAAGCAATGTTTCAGCTTTTACTTCCTATATGATGAACTTTGGTAAGTCGCAATTAGATGCTGGCTTAAGATACGAATATGTCGTGTCTGACTATTATAACAAGAATGTCTATATGTCAGAGCAAAGCAAGTCTTATAGTAATTTCTTTCCTTACATAGCATTTTCTTTTCCTCTAAAGAATACTGCTGTCAATTTAAACTATAATGTCAAGGCTCGTCGTCCTTCCTATAATATGCTGAGTGGGAATGTTCAGTATAATGATAAATATACATACCAAGGTGGAAACCCCTTAACGCAACCTGCTTATCTCCATACTATTGCGATGAATGCTTCTTATCGTTGGCTTCGCTTTTATACGAGCTGGAGATATACCAAGAATGCATTCTATCAGTGTGTAGAACCTTACGAGAAAAATGCCGAAATAACGGTTTATACATATCGTAATCATCCACATTACCAAAGTATGAATTTGGGTATGACACTATCACCTAAAGTTGGGGGGGTGGCAACCTATGTTAGATTTGAGCATTATGAAAAATTATTTTTCTATTGGGAATGTAAAATATAACAAACCGTTTTTCTTCGTGACATTCAATAATTCTTTTCAGTTGCCTTATGGCATTGTTGCCAATGTTGATATGGATTATGTGACAAAGGGTCATTCTACAACTATTGAATGGGCAGAGACTGGTGGATTGAATTTGTCTCTATATAAAAGTTTTTTCAACGATAAGTTATCTATAAATCTTCAGGGTAGAGATTTGTTTGCATCATGTCGTGGTTCAAACACTATGCGTTATGCCAATCGAGAAATCTATCAATGGAAATATTCCGATACAAGAAAATTGATTCTTACCGTTCGATATAGAATCAATCCCTCTTGTAACAAATATAAGGGAACTGGAGCCGGACAAGAACAGAAAAGTAGAATGTAAATTCGGATATGCTAAAAATGAGCAAGATAGCGATAGTACTTCAGCACGATTCTATGCAATGCGGTATAGCCTGCTTGCAAATGATATGTAAATATTTCGGCAGAGAATACTCTTCGGATTCTCTGTCGAAATTTTGTTTCGCTTCTACAGAGGGGGTGTCTTTATTAGGTATCAATGAGGCTGCCAATACTCTTGGCTTGCATACAACATGTGCTAGAACTACAATCATGATGCTAAGTGAAGCCCCTTTGCCTTGTATTCTTCACTGGAACCAAAATCACTTTGTGGTTTTGTATAAAGTTAAAAAGGGCAAGAAGTTTTATATCGCAGACCCTGGCAAGGGTAAGACAACTTATAATCTTGAAGAATTCAAACGGCATTGGATAAGCACTCGTTCTAATGACGAGGACAAGGGTATCGCCATGTTCTTCGAAACCACTCCTGCCTTCTTCACCTATCAGATGGAAGGCGAAGATAGACAGAAGGAGAAGCGTTTCTTCAAGTTCCTTTTCAGATATTTCAAGAAATACCGCAAGGCATTCTCCTGGATTGTCTCGGGACTGTTTGCGGGCAGCGCCCTGCAGCTGGTGTTGCCGTTCCTTACCCAATCCATCGTGGATGTCGGTATCAAGAACCAAGACATTGGATTCATCTGGCTCATACTCTTAGGCCAGTTGATGCTCACCGTCAGCCGAACAGCGATAGACTTCGCCCGCCGATGGTTCCTGCTCCGCATCTCCATGCGGATCAACATCTCCCTGGTGAGCGATTTCTTCATCAAACTGCTGAAACTGCCGATGTCGTTCTTCGACACCAAACTGATGGGCGACTTGATGCAAAGGATGAGCGACCATAGCCGTGTGAACAACTTCCTCACTCAGCAGACGCTCAACATCACCTTTGCCATGCTTACCTTCGTGGTGTTCTCGGTAGTGCTTTTTATATATAATAAGGTGGTGTTTGCCATCTTCTTATTGGGCAGCATCCTGTACGGAGGATGGATGGCTCTCTTCCTGCGTCGAAGAAAGGTGCTCGATTATGAACTCTTCGAGCAGCAAGCCATCAATAACAACAGGACATACGAGTTCATCACTTCTATGCAGGAAATCAAGTTGCAGGATTGCGAGCAGCGCAAGCGGAAGGAGTGGGAGGAGACACAGGTGAATCTTTTCAGGGTGCAGCAGAAATCTCTAAAACTACAGCAGACCCAGGAGGCAGGCAGTATTTTTATCAATGAGGTGAAGAATATCGTGGTGACGGTGGTTGCCGCTACGGCGGTAATCCAAGGGCACATGACCTTGGGTATGATGCTCGCCGTGCAATATATCATTGGACAGCTCAACTCGCCGGTGGAACAGCTGATGAACTTCTTCTATTCCGTTCAGGATGTGAAAATCAGCCTGGAACGAATCAATGAGATTCATCAGATGGATGATGAGAACGGAAAGGAGGGCTTGCTAACAGGTCTTGAACAACCTGAGGATGGTATCCATATCAGCAACATCCTGTTCAAGTATGATCCTCATGCCCTCAGAAAGACAATAGACGGGGTGGATATTCATATTCCTCAAGGCAAGGTGACGGCGATAGTGGGAGCTTCGGGCAGCGGAAAGACCACGCTCATCCGATTGATGCTGGGGTACTACCCGGTGCTGGAAGGAAAAATCACCATTGGCAATACCGACATCAATCAGCTCAACAGGAAATGGTGGCGCAGGCAGTGTGGTGTGGTGATGCAGGAGGGTGTCATCTTCTCGGAGAGCATCGGGCGCAACATAGCTGTGGATGATGCAGAAATAGATGAAGCCCGTTTGATGAAAGCTGCTGAGATAGCTTGCATCAGGGATTATGTGATGGCCTTGCCGCTGAAGTTCAACACCAAGATTGGGCGTGATGGCGTAGGACTGAGCCAGGGACAGAAGCAGCGCATCCTGATAGCAAGGGCGGTATATAAGAATCCTGACTATATCTTCCTGGACGAGGCAACCAACTCGCTAGATGCCAACAATGAGCGTAATATCGTGGAGAACCTGGATAAGTTCTATCAAGGCAAGACGGTTGTGATTGTTGCTCATCGCCTGAGTACCGTAAAGAATGCCGACCAAATCGTAGTTCTTGACCAGGGAAAGGTGGTTGAGGTTGGCAACCATGAATCTTTAACCGCCAAGCGAGGGGCATATTATAATCTTGTGAAGAATCAGTTGGAATTGGGAAACTAAAATGCGTTTGAGATGGAATAAAAAAATCAGATAATATAGAGTAGAAACTTCTTGATATCCAATCAAAGTCCAATTTGGAGCGAGTTTGTTTTGTTAACACATAGATAAATCTCTCTTGCCCAGAATCGCCAGCTAAGCAGTAGTAAAGCTTCGCTGGCGATTTCTCTGTATATAATCTTACTCAATCATGTTCTTGAGTATCCATTTCCTGAAGAATGGGTCTTCTATATTCCATAATCGAAATTTTTCGTTACGAAATTTTTCGCTAAGATACAAAAAATGTAGAAGTTCAGAAGGTGAACTCCTCTCGGTTTCTCTTAGCAGTACAATCTGTGTACTGCTTTATATATTCAGGAATATCTCTTATATATTTGCGAATCTCTCTTTATACAAAATGACTCAATGTTTGCAGAAAATGGAACATTTTTCTGCTATTTCGCTGAAAAATGTTTCCTTTGCAGCCGTAATTGAATAAAAATATAAGAATTATGGCAGAAAATAGACAAGAATTGAACCGCAACTTGGCTCAGATGCTCAAGGGTGGTGTGATTATGGACGTAACAACTCCAGAACAGGCAAAAATCGCAGAGGCAGCAGGTGCATGCGCAGTAATGGCTTTGGAACGTATTCCAGCTGATATCCGTGCAGCAGGTGGTGTTTCTCGTATGAGCGACCCTAAGATGATCAAGGGCATCCAGGAGGCTGTTTCTATCCCTGTAATGGCTAAGTGCCGCATCGGTCACTTCGCTGAGGCTCAGATTCTTCAGGCTATAGAAATCGACTATATTGACGAGAGCGAGGTGCTCTCTCCAGCTGATAATGTTTATCACATCGACAAGACTCAGTTCGACGTGCCATTCGTTTGTGGTGCCAAGAACCTGGGCGAGGCGCTCCGCCGTATTGCTGAGGGTGCTACGATGATCCGTACCAAGGGTGAGCCAGGAACAGGTGATGTGGTTCAGGCTGTTACCCACATGCGTATGATGCAGAGCGAAATCCGCCGCCTGGTTTCTATGAGCGAGGATGAGCTTTACGAGGCAGCCAAGCAGTTGCAGGCTCCTTACGACCTGGTGAAGTATGTTCACGAGAACGGCAAGTTGCCAGTGGTTAACTTCGCTGCCGGTGGTGTGGCTACTCCAGCTGATGCTGCCCTGATGATGCAGCTCGGTGCCGAGGGTGTATTCGTAGGTTCTGGTATCTTCAAGAGCGGTAACCCTGCTAAGCGTGCCCAGGCTATCGTGAAGGCTGTTACCAACTACAACGACCCTAAGATGCTGGCTGAGTTGAGCGAGGACCTCGGCGAGGCAATGGTAGGTATCAATGAGCAGGAGATTGCTTTGCTCATGGCTGAAAGAGGTAAGTAATAAATGAGATAACGGATAAGAGCCCCTCCTGCACAAGAAGGGGCTTTTATATTAGATAAGTATGTTATGAAAATAGCTGTATTAGCTTTACAAGGCGCTTTTGCTGAGCACAGACAGAAGTTGGCTCAGTTGGGCGTGGATAGTTTCGAGGTTCGCCAGTTGAAGGATTGGGACCAGCCTAAGGATGGCTTGATTATTCCGGGCGGTGAGAGTACCACCCAGGCGAAACTCTTGAATGAATTGGGTTTGATGGAGCCTGTGAAGGAGGCGATTGCTGCCGGCTTGCCAGTTTATGGAACCTGTGCCGGTTTGATTCTTCTTGCCAAGAAGATTGAGGGCGAGCCTAGCCAGCGCATTGCTTCGATGGACATCACGGCTTTGAGAAATGCCTACGGTCGCCAGTTGGGCAGTTTCTACATCGAGGCTCCGATGAAGGGCATCGAGGGAAATATCCCAATGACATTCATCCGTGCTCCTTATATTAAAGAGGTATGGGGAGATGCTGAGGTTCTGGCTGAAGTAGATGGCAAGATTGTGGCTGCCCGCCAGGGTAACCAGCTCGTTACCGCCTTTCATCCTGAACTGAACGAAAGCCTGGAAATTCATAAGTATTTTCTGGGGATGTGCAGCAAGTAGGCTTCATTCTGAGATGAAACTTATTTCGTTGGCCGATGAAACAGGCTTCATAGGCACATGAAGCTATATTGCAAAGTATCTTAGGATACATTGCCAAGTATCTTAAGATACATGAGCAAGTATCCTAAGATACTTTTTTATTGAATGTCTGATACTTTTTTCCGATAAATGTTTGCCGTTTACAAATATTCATCGTATCTTTGCATTATGAAATCTTCGTTACGTAAAACTCATAATGATGTAAATGCTTATGGTACAGTTAAATCCTTTTGTTATTGAAGGCTATCTTTCGCCGGAATATTTTTGTGATAGGGTAGAGGAAACAGCTCTTCTTACCCGCCATTTGACCAATCGGTGCAATGTCGCATTGATTGCGCCAAGACGTTTGGGTAAGTCGGGACTGATTTATAATTGTTTTCAGCAGGAAAACATCCGTGAGCAGTATCATTGCATCTATATTGATATTTATGATACGAAGAATTTGAACGAATTCGTCTATGCGCTGGGCAAGGGAATCCTGACGGCACTCAAGCCAAAGGGCAGGAAAGTATGGGAATTTTTCCTGAATATGCTCCAGTCTCTGAAGTCAACTATCTCTTTTGACATCAATGGAAATCCGGAGTGGAGTGTTGGTTTGGGAGATATTCAGGCTCCGGATATTACGCTGGATGAGATCTTCGCTTATCTCGAACAGGCAGATAAACCTTGTCTGGTGGCGATAGATGAATTTCAGACAATTGCAAACTATCCAGAGAAAACCGTTGAGGCAACCTTGCGTAAACGAATACAGAATTGCCACAATGCAAACTTTGTCTTTTCTGGCTCCAAGCGCCACATGATGGCATTGATGTTTACTTCCCAGTCACGCCCATTCTATCATAGTTCGAGTATCATGGGGTTGGAGGCAATCAATGAGCAAACTTACCTGGAATTTGCCAATCACCATCTTGCCAGGAACAATAAAGAGATAAGTGCAGCAGCTTTTACCTATTTATATCATCATTTCGATGGCATTACCTGGTATATTCAGTATGTTCTCAATATGCTTTACACTTCAATATCTGATAAGTCTTTGTTGCAGGAAGATGATGTCAGGATGGCGATTGATGGCATCCTTTCCCAGCAGCGTTTTGCCTATCAGGCCTTGCTGTATCAGCTTACAGCCAAGCAGAAACTGCTTCTCATAGCCATTGCTCAGGAAGGTAAGCCTTTTTCCCTGATGTCGCAAGAGTTCTTGCAGAAGTATCATCTTGGTGCAAGCACCGTGCAAGGAGCTGTCAAGACCTTACTGGACAGAGACTTTATCACGCAAGATGAAGGCGTTTACCAATTATGTGACAAGTTCCTGGAGTTGAGCCTGAGAGCAGGTTGAGTAAGTAAAAGATTCGTCTGAGTAAGCGAAATGATGCGGCAGAGTGAGCCTACTGATATATCTGAATAAGCCTACAGATATGACTGAGCAAGCACAAGGATACGACTGAGTAAGTGAAAGAATACGTTTGCTCAGGTTCAAGAAGTCGGAATATCAGGTTCAAGGAGGCTGTTTCTAAGAGATTCCCACTAGGCTCAGCAGCTCTGCTGAGCCTAGTCAGCAGGTCTGCCGACTGCAGTCAGCACATCTGCCGAGCCTAGTGGCAACACCCTATAATCGTACAACCACACACCTTTTAGTTGTACGATAATAACCGTTTATAACAGCTCTGGAAGCTGGAAGAGCTTCACGCTGTTGCTGCCTTTGATGAGGATGTAATGGTCGTGAGGCTGGTTCGCCTTGAGCGCTTCCTTCACTTCCTCTACATTCTGGAACTTGCGGTAGCTGCATGGAATATCCTTGAATTCATCGCCTACCAGCCATACATTCTCCAGACCGGCTGCCTGTAACTGGTCTACTACCTTCTGATGCTCCTCGTGGCTCACTTCGCCGAGCTCGCCCATCTGTCCGAGAATCGCCATCTTATGAGGCACATCCATCACGCGGAAGTTCTCGATGGCGGCTGCCATGCTCGATGGGTTGGCATTGTAGGCATCTACCACCAGCTTGTTGTGCGCCGTCTCTTCCAACTGCGAACGGTTGTTGCTTGGGATGTAGTTCTCCAGGGCATGATCTATCTGCTGTGGCTTCACATCGAAATGAAGACCGATGGTGATGGCGGCAAGCATGTTGTCGATATTGTAAGAGCCGATGAGATGAGTCTGAACCTCATGCCAGTCGAAACTCTCGGTGCGCCAGCGGAACTTCAGGAAAGGAGCGCAGAAGATGACTTCTCCCCATACATCGCAGTTTTCATCCTTGCCGTAGGTGATGAGGCGGTTGATGTTGCGCTGCTCTGCCATCTGCATCAGATGCTCGTTGTCTGCATTGATGAAGACGAGGGCATCGTTGGCTGCGAGGTAATCATAGAGTTCTCCCTTGGTCTTCTTCACGCCTTCGAAACTGCCGAATCCCTGCAGGTGGGCACGGCCTACGTTGGTAATCATACCGCAGGTTGGTTCCACGTATTCTACGAGTTTTCGGATGTCACCAGGATGGGAAGCACCCATCTCTACAACGGCAATCTCATTCTCTGGTGAGAGACGGAAGAGCGTCTTTGGTACGCCTACATCATTATTGAAGTTGCCCTGGGTAAACATCACGTTGAACTTCTCGCCGAGAACAGCAGAGACGAGTTCCTTGGTGGTGGTCTTGCCGTTGGTTCCGGTGATTCCTACTACAGGAATATCGAAGTGGCGGCGATGCTCACGGGCTAGTTCCTTGAAGGTGGTGAGGCAATCCTCTACGAGGATGTAGCGCTCGTCGCCTTCCTTAGCATACTCTTTTTCATCTACAATCACATAGGCACAGCCTTTCTCCAAAGCCATGTCGGCAAACTTGTTGCCATCAAACGATGCGCCCTTCAAAGCCAGGAAGATGCTGCCCTTTGGGCAGTCGCGGCTGTCAGTGGTAATCACTGGGTGCGCTTGGTAAATCTGATAGAGTTCTGAAATATCCATAGTCTATAACTGTTATTTTGGGTGCAAAAGTAATCTAAATTATGGACATAACAAACAATTTTCCCAAAAAATGATGGTAATCTCGATAATTCTTTCTATTTTTGCAGAAAATATTCAAGTAATCTTTGGAAAGTGAGGTCGGAATGGGCGCAAACATAGAAAGAGATAAATTAAAAACGAGGAAAGACAAGCTAGCTGGTTATTTCTTCGATATCTCCAAACTAAGTTTTGGAGCGATGGTTTTGGGTGGGCTTACGCCAATGATAACAGGAGAATTCGATTATATGAATCTTCTGTATGTTTTATTTGGTGTGTGCATGACAATTATGTTTGCAATAGTAGGTAATCGAATTTTAAAATATTAAGAAAATGGAAACAATGATTTTGATATTTGGAATAGGCACTTTAATAGGTGGTGGTATTTTGCTTTGGACATATACTGAATCTGGGAAGAAATGGCTAAAAAGTTTATAGTTATGAGCTATTTGGCATTGTTCTTTTTAGTTTGCTCAATTTTTAGCCTAAGTTTTATCGCCTGGACTTACACCAAGCCTGGCGAAAAGTGGTTGAAAGAGTTATAACCCAATGGAATATACGATTAATATTAAGGGGTGCTTGATGGATTTGAGTACCCCTCAGGTGATGGGCATCCTGAACGTTACGCCCGACAGTTTCTACTCTGGCAGTAGGAAACAGACAGAAATGGAGATAGCTCAGAGAGCTAATCAGATTATAAAAGAAGGTGGAAGCATCATTGATGTGGGCGCTTTCTCCACCCGTCCCGGTGCCGATGAAGTATCGGAAGAGGAGGAGGGAAGACGCCTGAAGTTCGCTCTCGACATCGTTCGCAGGGAGCAACCGGATGCTGCCGTCTCCGTAGATACCTATCGCCCAACTTTGGCACGCAAGTGTATCGAAGAGTGGGGAGCTGATATCATCAACGATGTATCAGAAGGTGGAATCACAGGCATCACCAATGTGCCGCTGGAGCAGAGACAGGAGGAATATCCTGAAATGTTCCGAGTGGTGGGCGAACTGAAGGTACCTTATATATTAATGTCAGTGCAGCCTACGCTCGAAACGATGATGAAGGGCTTTGCCAAAGAGGTACAGCAGTTGCGTGACCTGGGTGCCAAGGATATCATCCTCGATCCGGGCTTCGGCTTCGGCAAGAATCTCATCCAGAATTATCAGATCTATAACGAGATGGAGAAGTTGAACGTGATGGAACTTCCGGTACTTGTAGGTATCTCCCGTAAGAGTATGATATACAAGCTGCTGGGTGGCGATGCCACTACATCGCTCAATGGAACTTCCGTGCTCGACACCATCGCCCTGATGAAGGGCGCCAGCATCCTCAGAGTTCACGATGTGAAGGAAGCAGCTGAGGCAATCAAGATTGTAGAAGCAATGAAGGAGGGACGCACATGATAGAATTTGGAATTAAAGACGTCATCGATATCCTGTTGGTAGCCTCTCTGCTATTCTACGTCTATCGCCTGATGAAGGAATCCCGCTCACTCAACATCTTCGTGGGCATCATGCTCTTCGTGCTTATCTGGCTCTTTGTGAGTCAGATACTGGAAATGCGTCTGCTGGGTTCTATCCTGGATAAACTGGTGAGCGTGGGAGTCATCGCCCTCATCGTCATCTTCCAGGAGGATATCCGTAGATTCCTCTATGAAATCGGTTCGCAGAAAGGTATGCGCCGGCTGGTTCGGTTCTTCCACTCCAGCAAGGAGAGCCAGAAGGAGGCTAACAAAGAGACCATCATGCCGATTGTGATGGCGTGTATGAGTATGGCGAAGAAATACGTAGGTGCTCTTATCGTTATCGAGCGAGGCGTTCCACTGAAGGACATCATGGATACGGGTGAGGAGATTGACGCCAAGATTAACCAGCGGCTGATAGAGAACATCTTCTTCAAGAACTCGCCGCTTCATGATGGAGCCATGGTGGTGAGCAATAAGCGCATCATGGCAGCCGGATGTATTCTGCCTGTGAGCCATAACCTCGATATTCCGAAAGAACTGGGACTCCGCCATCGTGCCGCTCTCGGAATATCACAGAGCAGTGATGCCATCGCCGTCATTGTATCCGAGGAGACCGGACGAATCAGCGTGGCCATCAAGGGCGAGTTCAAACTCCGACTCTCTGCCGAGGAACTGGAAAGCATCCTTACTCTGGAAATGATATAAGTTAAGTGAAGAGTGAAGAACGAAGAGTGAAGAATTCATCACTTTTCCTGCTACGTAAACCTTTACGATATGAATAATCTCCCGATTTAGCTTTTTTTACACATTTTAATCGCTGCTATTTCAAAGAAAATGTGTACTTTTGCAAAGTCGATGTGGCAAAAAGGTGAAAAACAAGATAACATCGCCTTACACTTTGACAGATCTACTTAGGAAACAACAAAATATATAAAATATTAAAAAGTAAAATGGATTTATTACAGCAAATCGTAGCTCGCGCTAAAGCTGACAAGCAGCGCATCGTGCTCCCTGAAGCAGAAGAGGAGCGTACATTGAAAGCAGCCGATAAAGTTTTGGCTGATGATCTCGCAGACATCATCCTCATCGGTAACCCTGCCAATATTAAGAATCTCGCTGCTCAGTGGGGTCTTAACAACATCGACAAGGCTACTATCGTTGATCCACAAAACAACCCTAAGTCTGAGGAGTATGCTGAGAAGCTCGCTGAACTTCGCAAGAAGAAGGGCATGACCGTAGAGCAGGCTCGTGAACTCGTAACTAAGAACAACCTCTACCTCGGTTGTATGATTATCAAGACTGAGGGTGCAGACGGTCAGATTTCTGGTGCTTTGAGCACAACTGGCGACACACTTCGTCCAGCTCTTCAGATCATCAAGTGTACTCCAGGTATCACTTGCGTAAGTGGTGCTATGTTGCTCATCACAGACCAGAAGCAGTATGGTCAGGATGGCGTAGTGGTAATGGGTGACGTTGCTGTAACTCCAAACCCTACAGCTGATCAGCTTGCTCAGATTGCTTACACAACAGCTCAGACTGCTCACTCTGTAGCAGGTGTCGTAGAGCCTACTGTAGCCATGTTGAGCTTCTCTACAAAGGGCAGCGCTAAGGATGCAATCAACAAGGAGACAGGTAAGAGTGTTTATATCATCGATAAGGTAAAGGATGCCGTAGCTATCGCTAAGGAGAAGTTCCCAGAGCTTCACCTCGATGGTGAACTTCAGGCTGATGCAGCCCTCGTTCCAGAGGTTGCTGCCAAGAAGGCTCCTGGTTCTGACGTTGCTGGTAAGGCTAACGTATTGGTAGTTCCTAACCTTGAGGTTGGTAACATCGGCTACAAGCTCGTTCAGCGTTTGGGTGGTGCCATCGCTATCGGTCCTATCCTCCAGGGTATTGCCCGTCCTGTTAACGACCTCTCTCGTGGTTGCTCTGTAGACGACATCTACTACATGGTAGCTATCACAGCTTGCCAGGCACAGGATGCTAAGAAGGCGTAAACTAACTTTATTCAATCAATAACATTACAAAATTAACATTATGAAAGTATTGGTTCTGAACTGTGGTAGTTCATCTATCAAGTACAAGTTATATAATATGGACGATGAGTCTGTATTGGCACAGGGTGGTGTAGAGCGTATCGGTCTTGATAACGCTTTCATCAAGGTGAAATTGCCTAACGGCGAGAAGAAGCAGATCATGCACGACATGCCTGACCACAAGGAAGGTGTGAACTTCGTGTTCAAGTGCCTGCTCGACCCAGAAATCGGCGCTATCAAGGACTTGAAGGAAATCGACGCTGTAGGACACCGTGTCGTACAGGGTGGTGACAAGTTCAAGGAGAGCGTTATCGTTGACAAGAGCGTAGAGGATGGTATCGAGGAACTTTGCGACCTCGCTCCTGTTCACAACGCAGGTCACCTGAAGGGTATCCGTGCCGTTGACTCTTTGATGCCTGGCACTCCTCAGGTTTGCGTATTCGACAACGCATTCCACAGCACAATGCCAGATTACGCTTATCTCTATGCAATTCCTTACGAGTTGTACGAGAAGTATCACGTACGCCGTTATGGTTTCCACGGAACATCTCACCGCTATGTTTCTAAGCGTGTTTGCGAGATTCTCGGTCTCGACCAGAACAACTCCAAGATCATTACTTGCCACATCGGTAACGGTGGCTCTGTAGCTGCTGTATTGAATGGTAAGGTATTGGATACTTCAATGGGCTTGACTCCATTGGCTGGTTTGATGATGGGTTCACGTTGTGGTGATATCGATGCTTCTGCCGTTACCTACTTGATGGAGAAGTTGAACATGAAGCCACAGGAGATGGCTGACTTCCTGAACAAGAAGAGTGGTGTGCTCGGTATTACAGGTATTTCTTCTGATATGCGCGACATCGAAAAGGCAGCTAACGAGGGCAACGAGAAGGCTCAGTTGGCTCTCCGTATGTATGAGTATCGTATCAAGAAGTACATTGGTGCTTACACAGCAGCTATGGGTGGCGTTGACGCTATCGTATTCACAGCTGGTGTAGGTGAGAACCAGACCGACCTGCGCGAGGAAGCTTGCAAGAACCTGGAGTATCTTGGCATCAAGATCAACAAGGAAGTGAACGATAAGGTTCGTGGCGAGGAAGCTATCATCTCTACTGACGACAGTAAGGTGAAGGTAGTTGTAGTTCCTACCGACGAGGAGATTGTTATCGCTCGCGATACAATGGAGTTGGTTGCTAACAAGTAATCATACGCTATATATAATAAGGTGAAGACTAGAAACATAAGTGAATGGTCTTCACCTTTTTAAATTTTTAGAATTATGAAAACAAAGATTGTAACTTTCGGAGAAATATTGCTTAGAATTTCTAAGCCTGGTTATCAACGCTTATTTCAGGGACATCATATGTTTGGCAATTATGGTGGCAGTGAGGCTAATGCAGCCATCTCTTTGGCTTATTTAGGCGATAATGTAGAGTATGTAACCCGTGTGCCATACGGTGAGATGGGTGAGGCCGCGTTGATGCATCTCAGAGAGTACGGTCTGAATGTTTCTCATGTTGTGCGTGGCGGCGAACGTCTCGGAACTTATTATTTCGAAGAGGCAGTAGCAATGCGCAATTCCCGTGTGGTTTACGACCGCAAGAATTCTTCTTTCTATACGCTGAAGCGCGGAATGGTGAAATGGGAAAAGGTGCTGGCTGATGCTGCCGTATTCCATTGCTCCGGCATTACCTGTGCTATCAGCCGCGATGCGATGGAATCAACTATGGATGCCATCAAACTTGCTGTTTCTGACGGGTTGACCATTGCCTGCGACATCAATTACCGTAAGAATCTCTGGGGATATGGTCTGGAACCTCATGATGTGCTATTCCAGATGATGCAGTATAGCGACATCATCTTTGGTGACCAGAATGAGTGGGAGATAGCCAGCGGTGTGCCTCATATTCCTTTCGAGGCTTTGGATGCAGACTATGAGATAGACAAGGAGGCTTATCTGGAGTATTTCCGCAAGATGCATCAGCTCTTCCCTAAGTGTAAGAAGATGGTGATGGCGGTAAGAAATCAGATTGCCAGCAGTCATCATACCTTGAGCGGCTTGCTCTATGATGCTGTAGAAGATCAGCTCTATACTACAAGAATCTATGATATTGAGCCGATTGTTGATCCGATGGGTGTAGGTGATGCCTTTATTGCTGCCTATATTCATGCCCATCAGAAGTGGGGCGACAAGAACCAGTATTGCCTGGATTTCTCACTGTCAGCAAGTGCGATAAAGAATACGGTTCCGGGTGATCAGAATCTGGTTACAGAAGAGGAAATCATCAATAACATGACTTCTTCAGGAGGTCGCATACAGCGATAACAATAAAGGGCAGCTCATAAAGCTGCCCTTTATTGTTATGGTTGGCTTTCGCCTTCCACATATTCTTCCATAAACATGTGCTCGCCATCAAACACGGCATAGGTGAACTGCCATATCCAGTCGCCCAGAATCATCAGTCGGGTCTTTTTGCTCAACATCAAATCCAGTTCGATGTGGCGATGGCCGAACATGAAGTAATCTATATCCTTGTGACCTTGCATATACTGTTTGGCAAAGCGTACCAGGAACTCCTTCTTTTCGCCCATATAAGGCTCTTCCTTTCCGTCAGCACGTTTCAGTCGGCTATGCTTAGCCCAGTTCAAGCCCAAAGCCATTCCCCAGCGAGGATGAATCGCATTAAGGAGGCGTTGGCAGGTCTGGTTCTGGAACATTCTTTTCAGAAACTTGAATTTCTTGTCTGGGTCACCCAGTCCGTCTCCATGTGCCAGATAGAATACTTTATCGTATATCTCTATGGTCTGAGGCTTGTAATGTACGGTAACGCCACACTCTTCCTCCAGGTAACCATAGGTCCAGAGATCGTGGTTACCCGTAAAGAAATGTACTTCCACTCCCATATCGGTCAACTCCGAGAGCTTACCTAAGAAGCGTGTATAGCCTTTTGGTGCGACATATTTATATTCGTTCCAGAAGTCAAACATGTCACCCAGGAGATAAATTGCCGCAGCCTTCGTCTTGATGCTGTCCAGGAAACGGACCAGGCGGCGTTCTTGCATGCGGGCATGCGGAATGGCTAATGAGCCAAGATGCGCATCTGAGAGGAAATATACATTTTTCATAAGCGATTCTTTTTAAATGAAGAGTAAAGAATGAAGAGTGAAGAATTCAACGGCTTTGTCTTTATTCAAAACCGAGTTCTACGCGAGCTTCCTCGCTCATCATACTCTGATCCCAAGCCGGTTCGAATACAAGGTTCACATTGGCAGATTTTACGCCTTCCACGCTGTCTACCTTGCTTCTTACATCCTCCAGGATGAAGTCGGCAGCAGGGCATGAAGGGGCTGTGAAGGTCATGTCGAGATCTACGGTGGCATCGTCCTTCACATCTATTTTGTAAATCATACCTAGGTCCCAGATGTTGACAGGAATCTCTGGGTCGTAAACGGTCTTAAGCACATCTACGATCTTTTCTTCTATCTTTGTCTTTTCTTCTTGTGTCATAATAATCTTTGTTTTTGCCTACAAAGATAATAATTATTGCAGACAAAACAAAAAGAAAAGCTGTTTTTTTCTTGCAGAAGGTCTAATATACCCCAAATAGACTACAATTTACCTTTATCGTGATATGAATAAAAGGCACCATCGGTTATGATGACATGGTCCATAAAGAAGAGGCGCATGATTTCGCAGGCTTTGGCAATCTTCTGGGTAAGTACATCATCGGCTTTGCTTGGCTGAGGATTGTTGCTGGGATGATTGTGGCAGAAGGCGATAATGGTAGCGTTGTTGAGCACCGCTTCTTTGATGATAAGCCGGATGTCGGTTGCCGTTTCTGTAATGCCGCCTTTTGAGATGCAGCTCGCTTTGATGAGCTTGAAGTTCTGGTTCATCATCAGGAGCCATGCTTCCTCTGTGTCTAAATCCTGCATCTTCGGAAGCATATAGTTGTAGATGGCAAGGGATGAGCCTAAGTCGGGACGTGTGCCAATCTTATCGAGAGCACGGCGCTTGCCCAGTTCGCAGGCTGCAAGAATGGTGATGGCTTTGGCGGGCCCCATTCCTTTATATTGCGTCAGTTCTCTGATGGACTTCTTTCCTAGCTGGTTCAGGTTGTTGTCGCAATCCTTCAGAATGCGTTTCATCAGGTCTACGGCACTTTCGTCAGTAGATCCCGAACCAATCAGAATACCTAAGAGCTCGGCATTGGATAATGCTGAGGCTCCCAAGCGCTCCAGTTTCTCGCGAGGCTTGTCTTCTTCTGCCCAATTGGCAATGGTTAGTTTCTCTGCCATAATAATAACTGATTAGTAGATTATTATTGGCTTCTCTTTTGGCGGGGAAGTCTTATTTGTAGAAAGTCTTGTTGTATGCGCTGAATTCGCTCTGTCCCAGTACGCATCTCTTCCACCATGCAGAAAGGAATCCGCATCCGTAACCCATCAGCTGTGTGAAGGCAGCGCGAATGCTCAGCAAGCCTATCTTCACGCTGTGATTCTCTCTGCTGCTGTCGACAAACAGTGCGATGGTATAGAGAATGATGCCGGCGAGACCGATGCAGCCCAATGCTGCCATCGCATTGCCCAAGGTTGGGAATACGTGAACGGTGCCAAGCATGTATGGCAGGAAGCCGAAGAAGAGCAGAAGCAGCGTGCCTATTACGCCCACGGTGAAGACCATAGGAAGGAGATGCACGAGTTTGAGACTCTCTGGATATTTCTTGTAGAGATTGATGCGGGCGATGCCACTGTTGTAGACCTGTCGCCAGAACTTGCGGAAGTCGGTGCGGCGCTTATGCCAAACCCATGCTTCAGGGAACAGACGGCAACGGCAGCCTGCCTTGAAGATACGGATAGAAAAATCAATGTCCTCACCGAAACGCATATTGGAAAAGCCATTCAACCTGAGATAAACATCCCTGCGGATGCCCATGTTGAATGAACGGGGATAGAACTTATCCATCTTCTTCTTCTTTCCGCCACGGATGCCACCGGTGGTAAAGAAAGAAGTCATGGAATAAGAAATGGCTTTCTGAGTATCTGTAAATGATGAGTGCGCCTTGTCGGGACCGCCGAAAGCATCGGCAGGTTCGCGGCTCAACTCATCACTTACAGCCTTCAGATAACCTTCTGGCAAGACCACGTCGCTGTCGAGTATCAGAAGATACTCACCCTTGGCGCGCTCGGCACCATAGTTGCGACTCTGGCCCGGACCAGAGTTCTCCTTATAGTAATAATGTATATCCATCATGTGCTCATATCGTTTGCACACATCCTCGCAGGGAGTCTGTGAGCCATCCTCTACGATGACAACTTCGAAGTCTTTCTCAGATTGATGAGTCAGACTCTCTAAAAGTTCGTCCACTTCGTCAGGACGATTAAATACAGGTACTATGATGGAATATTTCATTCTTCTTACTATTAAGGGTTAGTTTTACTCAATAAGAGCACAATCTTCCTGTTGGAGGATGTATTACTCGCTTACACGACCGAGGTAGCTACCGTCACGGGTGTCGATCTGGATAGTCTCGCCTTCATTGACGAACAAAGGAACACGAACCTCAGCACCAGTCTCCAATGTAGCAGGCTTTGTAGCGTTGGTAGCAGTATTACCCTTTACACCTGGCTCAGAGTGAGTAATCTTCAAAGTAGTCTTCACTGGCATTTCTGCCAAGAGGATAGTACCATCTGTTGTATCAGTAACCACCTCAACAACGTCACCCTCCTTCATGTACTGGCCACCAGTAACGTTCTCCTTAGCGATAGGCACCTGCTCGAAAGTCTCCTGGTTCATGAAGATGCAACCAGTAGCGTCCTCGTAGAGGTACTGGTAAGGACGGCGCTCAACGCGAACATCCTCCAATTTGAAACCTACCTGGAATGTACGCTCCAACACACGACCGTCGGCAACATTCTTCAATTTTGTGTTCATTACGGTGTTACCTTTACCTGGCTTTCTGTGCTGAAAGTCGATGCAAACCCATACTTTGCCATCCATGCGGATGCAAGTACCAATCTTAATTTCCTGTGAATTAATCATTTCTTGTTTATCTTGAATGTTATTACAATAATCTCAAAATCGAGTGCAAAGTTACGGCAAAAACATGAAAAATCAAAGGAAATATCGAAAAAAACATAAATATTTAAGCTAAATTTGGTAGTTTTCTTGGTTATTTCAGAAAATATGCGTAATTTTGCAGCCCAAAAAGGGCGTGTTTTGCACTTTTGTGAAGAATATTAATTAAAAAATAAATAAGAAAAATGAAAAGAACATTTCAGCCTCACAATCGTCGTCGCGTAAACAAGCATGGTTTCCGTGAGCGTATGGCAACTAAGAATGGTCGTCGCGTATTGGCTTCTCGCCGTGCTCATGGCCGTAAGAAGTTAACTGTATCTGACGAGCACCACGGAAAGTAATTCCGAGGAAAGATTCGTCTGTTGACGATGACATTGAAAGCAGCAAGGATGTATTCTTTGCTGCTTTTTGTTGTTTATAACGCCCCTTTCTTTTCTGAGATTGCTCTTTTGGGAACAAAGATGTTTTGTTTTTATATCATAAAATAGGTGGTGAGAGTGCAAAAACTTTCCTTTTTATTTTGTTCTTCCCCCAAATACTTGTATCTTTGCACCAAAAAATAAAATATGACTTCATCAGAGTTTATAAATAAGTTTAAGAGTAAGTACCTTTGGGGGAATATCGGTGCCATGATTCTGGTACTGGTGTTGCTCTGTGTCGGTGTCAAGTACGGCATCGATATCTATACCCATCATGGTGAGGCCATCCGTGTGCCGGATATTCGATATAAGAATATCGATGATGCTACACATATCCTCGACGATGCGGGATTGGAAATTGTTGTAACGGATACGGGATATGTCCGCTCTTTGCCGCCTGATGTCATTCTGGAGCAGACTCCGATTTTCGGAGAAGTGGTAAAGTCGGGACATGTTATCTATGTTACCATCAATTCTGATCATTCTCCACGTATCACCATTCCTGATGTCATTGACAACAGTTCGTTGCGAGAGGCAATGGCTAAACTTACTGCTATGGGATTCAAACTGGGTACACCTGAATATATTCCTGGCGAAGAGGATTGGGTTTATGGTATCCTCGTTAAGGGTAAGCATGTTGTAGCTGGTGATAAGGTTTCTATCGATGATGTGCTTGTCATACAGGTTGGCAATGGTAAACGGAGCGTTGATGATTCTATCGATGTGGTAGATCCGGTTTATCACGGCGAAGAAGATGTGATGGAAGGCGAAGGTGACATGAGCGGAGAAACTCATGAAGACAACTTCGAGGTGGTTCCTGGTACGGAAACCACAGAGCCTGCTCCTTCGCATGAACACCATCAGAAGGAAGTGGTGGAGTAGGAGAAATGAAAAGTGATGAGTGAAGAATTCAATAGTAATACGAATGATATTTTTAGATTATATATATAATAAGGTATATGCTCCTGTAGAGGATGACTTCGGGTTTGATGATGCAGGAGATATGGACGAACTGGATGATGAACTCCAGATGGAGGAAGGAACCGCTGCTTCTGGTGAAGGAGGAGATGAACTCTATGAGCACTGGAAGGTGCAGGTGGATGCCAACCAGGATCCGGTCCGCATCGATAAGTACCTGGCTGATAAGATGGCCTATCAGAGCCGTAACCGTATTCAGCAGGCTGCTGATGCCGGATTCATCCATGTCAATGGTAAACCGGTAAAGAGCAACTATAAGGTGCGGCCTAATGATCTGGTTACTCTGATACTCGACCGCCCTCGTCACGAAACGAGTATCAAACCTGAAGAAATCGCTATCAATGTGGTTTATGAAGACGACCAGCTGATGGTGGTTAACAAGGAAGCCGGTATGGTGGTGCATCCTGGTGCGGGCAACTTTCATGGAACCTTGATTCAGGCGGTAGCCTGGCATTTAAGAGATATGCCTGAGTTTGATGCCAATGATCCGGAAGTGGGCTTGGTGCATCGCATCGATAAAGATACCAGCGGACTGCTCGTTGTGGCAAAGACTCCTACGGCAAAGACCGCACTGGGTAAGCAGTTCTTCAACAAGACTACCCATCGCAGTTACAATGCGCTCGTTTGGGGCAACATTGTAGAAGATGAAGGTCGCATAGAAGGCAATATCGGCCGTGATCCGAAGAACCGCCTCCGTATGAAGGTCTTCGATCCGGACAGCGGAATAGGCAAGACGGCGGTTACGCATTACAAGGTGTTGGAGCGTTTCGGTTATACCACCTTGGTGCAGTGTGTGCTTGAAACAGGCCGTACCCATCAGATTCGTGCTCACATGAAGCATATCGGTCATCCGCTCTTTATGGACGAAACGTATGGCGGAACAGAGATCCTGAGAGGTCAGCGCAGTAGCAGCTACAAGGCATTTATCCAGAACTGCTTCAAACTCTGTCCGCGTCAGGCTCTCCATGCCAAGACACTCGGCTTCGTGCATCCTACAACCAAGCAGCAGATGGATTTTGACAGTGAGTGGCCAAATGATTTTAGACAATTAATAGAAAAGTGGCGCGGCTTCATCGCTGGCACCACACAAGATACATTCAAAAATATTTAGTAATTATGGAAAATAGCAAGAGAACGATAGCCATCGTATGTGGTGGTGATTCTTCTGAGCACGACGTATCATTGCGCTCAGGACAGGGTTTGTACTCTTTCTTTGATAAAGAGCGCTACAATATTTATCTCGTCGATGTGAAGGGCACCGACTGGCATGTTGCTTTGGATAATGGTGAGACTATCGAGATTGACAAGAACGATTTTTCTTTCGTTATGAACGGCAAGCATGTCTATTTCGATTATGCTTATATCACCATCCACGGACAGCCTGGTGAGAATGGTGTGATGCAGGGCTACTTCGACCTCATCCATCTGCCATACTCTACAAGCGGTGTTCTGGTAGAGGCAATGACTTTTGATAAGTATGTGCTCAATAATTATCTGCGCGGTTTCGGTATAAACGTAGCAGACAGTATCTTGCTCCGTCGCGGTGAAGCTTATGATGAAGAAGAGATTGCCAAGCGTATCGGTATGCCTTGTTTCGTAAAGCCTGCTGCTGACGGCAGTAGCTTTGGTGTGAGCAAAGTGAAGAATGCTGACCAGCTGGCTCCAGCCCTCCGTGTGGCTTTCATGGAGAGCAATGAGGTAATGATCGAGGGCTTCCTTGATGGTACAGAGATTTCACAGGGCATCTACAAGACAGCCGAGAAGACCGTTGTGTTGCCGGCTACCGAAGTGGTGACCACCAACGAGTTCTTCGATTACGATGCCAAATATAACGGTCAGGTACAGGAAATCACTCCAGCCCGTCTCTCTCCAGAGACTGCAGAAGAGGTAGCCAAGACCACATCCCGCATCTACGACATTCTTCATGCCAACGGTATCATCCGTATCGACTATATCATCTCTAAGGATAAGAATGGTAAAGACAAGGTGAACATGCTGGAAATCAATACCACTCCAGGTATGACCGTTACCAGTTTCATTCCTCAGCAGGTTCGTGCAGCAGGTCTTGATATCAAGGATGTGCTCAGCGAAATCGTGGAGAATCAGTTCTAATAATTAATGAGGAGTTAAGGAGTTAAGAAGTTATGGAGTTAAGACAACGGTAGAAATTAATGGAATGTAAAGATATCGTTTTAGAACATTTGTCTTAACTCCTATAACTCCTTAACTCCTTAACTCCCGAAAAAAACATAAAGTTATGAAAATCCCTCAAGAATTTGATACCATCCGTCCTTGGGAGCCTGAAGATCTCCCAGAGGTATTCGACCGTTTGCTTTCAAACGATCAGTTTAAACAAGTGCTTGCCTATCTCTATCCACAAGTACCTTTCGAGATGATTGCCCAGAAGTTGAAGGCATGTAAGACCAATTTGGATTTCCAGCTGGCTTTTGCTTACGATTTTGTTCATGGCATTCTGAAGAAGGCAGCAACAGGCTGCGAGATGGATTGCACATCGCTCGATAATACCCGTAATTATACTTTCATCAGTAATCACCGTGATATCGTGCTCGATTCAGCCATCCTCGATGTCCTTCTTATCGATAACGGGTTTAAGACCACTTGCGAGATAGCCATCGGTGATAATCTCCTTTCTCTTCCTTGGGTCAAGGACCTGGTACGTGTCAACAAGGCGTTTATCGTAGAGCGTGCCCTGAGCATGCGCCAGATGCTGATGTCGAGCAAGCGCCTCTCCGACTATATGCATTTTGCCATCAAGGAGAAGAACGAGAATATCTGGATAGCCCAGCGCGAGGGTAGAGCCAAGGACAGTAATGACCGCACCCAGAAGAGTATCCTCCAGATGATGTCGATGGGAGGTGAGGGTAGCATTATCGACCGTCTGAAACAGCTTCATCTTGTACCGCTCTCTATCAGTTACGAATATGATCCATGCGATTTCCTGAAGGCAAAGGAGTTCCAGCAGAAGCGCGATAATGCCGATTGGAAGAAGGGACCAATGGATGATCTGGTAAGTATGCAGACCGGTATCTTCGGTTATAAGGGTCATGTTCATTACCATGCAGCCCCATGTCTTGATGATTATCTGGACAGTCTGGATCCTGATATGCCTAAGCAGGATATATATAATAAGGTAGCAGCCTACATGGATGAGCAGATATTCAAGAACTACCGCCTCTATCCTGGCAACTATGTGGCTCTTGATTTGCTTGAAAACTCAACTGCTCATCAGGCAGAATATACTGCCGAAGATAAGGCAAAATTTGAAAAATATATGGCTGGTCAGCTTGCGAAAATAGACCTTCCAAACAAGGATGAAGCTTACTTAAAAGAGAAAATTCTCGAGATGTATGCCAATCCAGTACGTAATTACCTTGCTGCTCAATAGCGGCAAGGTAATACTTTTTTGCTCCAAGTTAACAAAACATACATATATAATAAGTGTAAGGAAAACACAGAATTTTAATAAATCTTTAGTGTTTATCGGAATTTATTAAAAAAAATAACTAAAATCAAAATAATACTTAAAATCAGCAAAAAAGTATCAGCTTTTTTCGTAAAAGAAATGTAACTTTGCAATCGAAAATCTGTTTGCCACTTATACTTCCATAAAAAATGACTTCAGATTGGTGATGAAATGAAACAATAATAAACAACATAAACAATAACCATTATGAAATTGAATTCAACTTAACCTGTTTGTTTCCTTCGTATCTGATAGATATGTCGGGAACTAAAAGAATGACTATTTTTGATAGTCAGAGTCAACAAACGTTTAATTCTATTCAACCTAGAAAGTACTAAAGTATGAATTTGAACTTAAAAAAATCAATGCTGCTTGTGGGAGCGTTAGCATCGTTAGGCTTGAGTTATACAACTGAAGCATGGGCGGCATCTCCTAGTCAGAGCGTAAATGCTGTACAGCAGGCAAAGAAAGTAACCGGTAGTGTGAGCGATGCAGAAGGTCCTATTATCGGTGCAAGTGTAGTAGAAAAGGGCAACCCTGGTAATGGTACCGTTACAGATCTTGATGGTAACTTTACCTTGAACGTAAAGCCGGGTTCTACTATTGTAATTACCTATATCGGTTACCAGAAACAGGAAATAGCTGTTGGTAACCAGTCTAGTTTCAAAATCACAATGAAGACAGACGACAAGACTCTCGATGAAGTTGTTGTCGTAGGTTATGGTGTTCAGAAGAAAAAGCTCGTTACCGGTGCTACCATCGAGGTAAAGGGTGATGATATTCAGAAGATGAATACCACACAGGTGCTCGGCGCTTTGCAGAGCCAGACTCCTGGTGTTAACATTCAGGCGGCTTCCGGTCAGCCTGGTGATGGCTTTAAGATTTCTATCCGTGGTGCCGGTACCAACAGCTCTACCGCTCCTCTTTATGTAATTGATGGAGTTTCTGGTGGTGACATCAATGCTTTGAACCCTGCCGACATCGAGCGTATCGACGTATTGAAGGATGCCGCATCTTGTGCCATCTACGGTTCTGCCGCAGCCAATGGTGTAATCCTTGTAACTACCAAACAAGGTAAGATGGGCAAGGTTCAGGTTACTTATGATGCTAACGTGGGTTGGCAGAATATGTATAAGAAGCCTCAGTTGTTGACAGCAAAGCAGTATATGGCTGTTCAAGACCAGGTATCTTACAATAATGGTGGCTCTGCTTATGATTGGTCTAAGTATATTGATGCAGATTTGTTGAATGCATACCAGGATGGTTCTAATGCAGGTACAGATTGGATTGATGCAATTCGCAATAAGAATGCCATCGTAACCAACCATTCTTTGAATGTGACAGGTGGTAACGACTTGTCTAAATTCTCTATGGGTGTAGGTTATCAGTATCAGGATGGTGTTCTCGGCAATGTCGTTAAGTCTGATTTCCGCCGTTTCACTTTCCGCTTGAACTCTGAGCATGTTGTTTACCGTGTAGGTAAGCGTGATGTAATTAAGATCGGTGAGAATGTTTACTATCAGCACAAGCAGAATCAGGGTGTTCAGATTGGTACCCAATATTCAAATGTTCTCTCTGACATGCTTCGCGCTAATCCTTGTGTACCTATTTATAACAAGGATGGTAATTATTTTATGTATGACGATTTGAAGAACTCTGGTTCTGCCGGTTGGTTTGCTTTCAATTCATATACAAGCAACCCTATTGCTTCAATGCTTAATAACCAGTCTGGTGCAAATAAGAGCAAGTCTTTTAACTTGAATGCTGTAGGTTATACAGAGATTTCACCTATTGAAGGTCTGACCTATCGTGGCCAGATTGCTTATAAGCAGTGGTCTAATTCATGGAGATGCTATTTGGCTGAATATCGTTTGAATGACCAGGGTGCTAGCCGTGATAAGGATCAGTTGTCTGACAATGTTGGCTTGGGATGGAATTGGACGTTGACTAACACATTGAATTATAAGTTCAATATAGCCAAGTTACACCACTTCGATACTTTGGTAGGTATGGAGTATTACAAGTCTAGACCAGACTATGGAGAGACTGTTAATGCGACAGTTAATGGTTCTATCTTTAAGGATTTTGCACATGCTTATCCTAGCTTGGCTGATGGCAATGCTGTGGCATCTGTCGTTACAGGTGAACCTGCTGGTTATGAGAGCAAGTTGTCTTACTTTGCTCGTGTCAACTACGACTTTGATGAGAAGTATATGTTGACTGCAATTATCCGTGCTGATGGTTCTTCTAACTTCTCTCCAGATAAGCGTTGGGGCTACTTCCCTTCTGTATCTGCTGGTTGGGTAATCTCTAATGAAAAGTTTATGGAAAGTACTGCCTCTTGGTTGGACTTCTTGAAACTTCGTGCAGGTTGGGGACAGAATGGTAACTGTAATTTGCCAAGTAGCCAGTGGCGTGCTGGTTTTGAGTTTGGTGAGTATGGTGTTTATCCTTTCAACGACAAGACAAGCAATACTACAGGTGCTTATCCAAACCGCCTTTCAAACCCAGATTTGTCTTGGGAGACTTCTGAGCAGTTGAACATTGGTATCGATACCCGTTTCTTGCATGGTCGCTTGGGCTTTACTGCAGACTGGTATAGTAAGAAGACCAAAGATCTCTTGATTAATGTCCAGGCTAATGCTGTTTCTGGTTTCAGTACTCAGTGGGTAAACGGAGGTACTGTAGAGAACAAGGGTGTGGAGCTTGCACTTAATTGGAATGATAAAGTGGGTAAGGACTTCACTTATGGCTTGAACTGGAATATGGCTATCAATAAGAATGAGGTGACTGAGATTAAGGGTGATGCCGACTTCATTGAGGGTGGTAAGGATCTCTTGGCTCAGAATACTGGTAATATGGCTCGTATGTGGAAGGGACATGCTATTGGATGTTTCTATGGTTACAAGACAGAAGGCGTTATGCAGAATGAGGCAGACGTTCAGGCTTACCTTGACAAGAACTGCAAGGGCAATGCCGCTAACTCTCTTCAGGGTACAGGTATCAAGCCTGGTGACTTGAAGTTTGTTGATGTCAATGGTGATGGTGTTGTCAATGCGGATGATAAGACCGATATTGGCGATCCTCATCCTGATGTCACAATGGGCTTCTCTTTCAATATCGGCTATAAGGGCTTCGACTTGAGCGCTACTACTTATGGCGCTTTTGGTCAGCAGGTAGCTCGTTCTTGGCGTAAGTTTACCGATGGTCAGTACGAAAACTATACCACAGAGGTTTATGACTACTGGCATGGTGAAGGTACTTCTAATAAGTATCCACTTCTTGCCCCAGGTAATACGGGTGTAAACTGGCAGCAGGTTTCTGATATTTATGTTGAGAATGCAAGTTACTTCCGTTTGCAGAACCTGACAGTCGGTTATGACTTCAAGAATATCTGGAAGAATTGTCCATTCCAGCAGCTTCGTCTCTACTTCACTGCTCAGAACCTCTTTACAATAACAGGTTATAAGGGTATGGATCCAGAAAATGGTATGTCCCTTAATGGTAATGAGGCATGGGTTACTGGTGTAGATGTTGGTAACTATCCACAGCCACGTACTTATATGGTGGGTGTTAATGTTAAATTCTAAAAGCGAAATTGCAATGAAAAAAATATCATTATATATAAGTGCGGCGATTGTTGCCTTGAGCATGTCGTCTTGCGACTTAGACTCTTTAAGCATGAAGGAAGCTGATACAACCAACTTCCCTAAGACTACTGAGCAGATTAACCAGACTTTGGCTGGTGTATATCAGAATTTGAATGAGATATCCAAGAATCCACAAGAATCATACTTGTATTGGTCTCTTCTTGCCAGTGATGATATGCTGGGTGGTGGTGGTCTCAATGATAAGTTGATGCAGGCTTGTGACTTGCTTTGCAACTATGGTACCAATATGACCGAGAACTTCTGGAAGGCTAGATATCAGGGTATCAACCGTGCCAATACTTTAATTGAGGCTTTGGAAAATGTAGAGATGGAGGCTACGGCTAAAGCTCAGGCTTTGGGTGAGGCTAAGTTCTTGCGTGCTTTCTATTATTATGAGTTGGCATCTATGTATGGTCGTGTTCCATTGAACCTTACATCTACGGCTCCAGACAATACTACTCCTCCATCTGCAGCCGAGATTTGGGGTCAGATTCTTCAGGATCTTTATGAAGCATCAACAACAATGCCTGCTCAGCGTTTGACCAATGGTCATGTTGACAAGTATGCTGCAGAGGCTATGTTGGGTCGTGCTTGGTTGTTCTATACAGGTTTCTATTGCAATGGTGAAGAAATCAAGGACTTGACCAGTACAAATTATTCTCCAATGACAGAGGTCGCCTTGCCTAATGGTACCACTCTGACAAAGAAGATGGTTAGCGATTTGATTGATGACTGTGTCAATAATGGCAAGTCTGCTGGCTATGCTTTGGTTCCAGACTACCGTGAGTTATGGGCTTATACCAATAAATATACAGTTGAGGACTTCCCTTATACAAAGGGACAGAACTTAAAGTGGGCAGAGGATGATAATCAGGCTAATCCTGAGTCTATGTTTGCTATTAAGTTCAACAAGACTGCCAGCTGGAATAAAGGTTGGGGTATTGGAACTTGTAATGGTTATGCTCTTCACTTCGGTGTTCGTGGTGGCCAGCCTTATGCTGATACATTCCCATTCGGTCAGGGTTGGGGTGCAGGTCCTGTAGCTCCTAATCTTGTTAATGACTGGAAGGTGGCTAACCCTAAGAATACGGATGTTCGAGAGGACGCATCTGTAAAAAATGTCAACGATATGCCTGCTTATAAGCATGGTGGTGCAAGTTGGGCTGATTTTATCCAGGAAACTGATTACTATCAGATGAAGTTAGGACCAGTCGCTTGTAAGACACCTGTGGGTTCTGCCTATAGTAAAGAATATATGGAGGTCTTTGAGTTGGCTATGTATGGATTGGATGGTTGGCTGAATGATAACTATATGCAGACTGGTAACATCCGTGACCTGGTATTGATTCGTTATGCCGATGTACTTTTGATGCAGTCGGAGCTGGAAGAAAATGTGGCTGGTATGAATGAAGTTCATAAGCGTGCAACAGGAGTAGCAAACTATTATACTTCTTATTCTTTGGCAGATCTTCAGAAAGAACGTCGTTGGGAGTTGGCTTTCGAGGGTACCCGTTGGAATGATATCCGTCGTTGGCACATCGCAGCTGCAGCTCTTGATAAGCAGACAAATCAGCCAATTTATACTTCAGGTGCAGAATCGAAGAATGTAGCTCAGAATGGTGGCTATACTACTCGTTATAATGCAACTGCCGGCTTTGCTAAGATTCCAGAGAACCAAATCACTTTGAATCATGGTATGCTTCAGCAGAATGCTGGTTATACTGATGCATCTGGTGAGTATAATGGTTGGAAGGAGTAATATTTGTTCGTTTAATGTTTTAAAGACAATGGAATTATGAAAAAGATATTGTTTATGATACCATTATTGGCTTTATTGTTCACTGCATGTGATCCTACAAGCGAAGATAATGGTCCTGGTGCAAATATAAGTGCAGAGGAACTGAATAATGGTTTTACTATAACTCAGGAGAGTGATGGTAATAATAACCTTACTTTCAATATTTCTCCTGCAAGATATGTGAAGATTTATAATGCCGACAATAATGGTCTTGTTGCTCAAGGTACTGGTTCTTTGACTACCCAGGTGGTTCCTCCTGTTACTTCTGCAAATTACTATGTTGAGGCAATTAACCCAGATGGTTCTATTGTGAAGTCTTCAAGTAAAGGCGTAACAGTTAATAACTATACTAAGTTACCTGCTATCTTTGACCAAGTATTTGGAAAGGATGCCAATGGTAATTATCTTACCTCTACATGGACTTGGGATGATTCATCCGATAAGTGCTGGGGCAATGGTGGCTGGGGAAGCGACCAGGGGCCTTCTTGGTGGGGCTTCAATGCTGGAGCCGATTTGGAAGGTCAGGCCAGTGGTAAGGGCTTAGCTGGTGATGGCTTACCTGATGCTTGGTTCTCTCTTAGCTTGAGCGAAGGTGTCAAGACGAGTCGTGGTGAAACAGGTACTGTAACCGTTAACGATGAACCTTCTCAGCAAGGTTGGGATATTGGTACTATGACATTCTCTGGTACTGTTCCTTTGCTGGGTGTACTTCCAAACGATGGTAATGCACGTTGTTACAAGTATCAGATTATCAAGGCAACGGGAGATAAACTTATCCTCGCAGCCCAGTCATCATCTGGTACCGAAGGTTGGTTCTTGTCATTCAAGAAGATTCCTAATAAGTAATTATATGGGTGTTGGAATTGTTTTTCAAATCCAACACCTTATAAAATATGATGTTTTATGAAAAAGATATTTTTATTTCTATTCTTGTTATGCAATTTACTTTCCGTTAATGCTGGTGAATTACAGAGAATATTAGCCTCTGACACCTCTACTCCAACTCCTGATGGATGCACTAAGGTTGTATTTGTAAAGGGTACGACGTGTTCAGCAATTCCTTCTATGATAATAAAGAATGCATCAGGTGAAACTTTTGAACTTGTAGCCAAGGATTCAAATGGAGCTCCTTATATGTATTTTATTCCGAATGGAAAGTATACTGTGGTATCAATGAGTAATGTTAAGCGTTGTAATACTGCAAAAGGAGAATTGAAAAATGGAGATTCTTTCGATGTTCCTTCCGTTGGATATTTTACCTTGGAGTCTAAGTTTGAAACTCCTGTTGTTGAGTATGCAAAATCTTATGGACCATATTCGATGCATTATGAACAGGCAATACCTCCTGGTTATTCAAAGATTATAGTAGACTCTAGTAAAGATTATATAAATGGTGTCGTTTCTTTGAAGCGCCTTTCTGATGGTAATTTGTATAGGATTTTAGGTAGTGCCACTTATTATCAGCAATGGTATTATTTTATACCAAAAGGTGATTACCAAGTTGTGAGTGTAGGCTCCGACTATAAGACTAAGATTAATGGATTCACTGCTTATCAAGGTTTTAAGGTTACTTTTTTAGATAGTGGTTCTGTTGCCTTTAGTAAATAGAAATGCAAAAAATGATAATCGTTGTGATTATAATATAAATAAGGTTAGGCCTCGGCTGTAGTGATTACAGTCGGGGCTTTTCTTTTTGCCCTATGCTGAAATATTATCCGAAATGTTTGGTATATTCAATTATTTGTCGTACATTTGCGGAATGGTTTAAATGTTGGCTGCTATGGCAAAAGATTCTATTATTTATAATCATGATGGGATGGAACTTCCTGTTGATGATTGGAAGCATGGAGAACACTCTTTCGTGGAGTTGACGCATGTGATTCAAAGTACTCATGATGCAGCACAAACTTGTGCCGTCAAAGCTATCAATCGTATGCAAACGATGCGCAATTGGCTCATTGGCTATTATATCGTGGAGTTTGAACAGCATGGTAAAGACCGTGCTGAGTATGGTTCGCGTCTTCTTAAGAAGTTGGAGGAAAAGGTGGAACGTAAAGGTCTAAATGTGACTTTGTTCCAATGGGCACGAAAGTTTTATAATCTTTATCCTCAGATGGCAGATAATCTAGCTCCTATGAATATTATTAAGGATAAAGGAATTTGTGCGACAGCGTCGCATAAATCTGAGGGAATCAAGTTTATAGCTAGAAAAAGTGCGACAGCGTCTCATAATTTTATGACCCCGGGAGCTATTTTGATTTCAAGGCTATCCTATAGTCATATACGTGAGATTATGGCGATAGACGATCCCCTTGCTCGTTACTTCTACGAACAGGAGTGCATCAAGTGTACTTGGTCTGTTCGTGAGTTGCGTCGACAGATAAGTACCAATCTCTATGTTCGAGCTGGTATTAGTACTAATCCCGAAAAGATGTTGTCTCTCCCAAGTATGAAAGGGCATGATTCTAATGAACTGCAGATTCGAGAGCCTTTTACGTTTGAATTCTTGGGATTGAGGGCTCAAGAGGTCGTTACAGAACAGGATATAGAGGATGCTTTGATTACTCATTTGCAAGAATTTATCTTGGAGCTAGGTAAAGGCTTCTGTTTTGAGTCTCGTCAAAAACGTATAGTGATAGATGACGAGTATTATTATCCAGACTTGGTGTTTTATAACCGGTATCTTCACTGTAGCGTCATTCTGGAATTGAAAGATTCGGAGTTCTCGCATGAGAACCTCGGGCAGCTGAATGCTTATGTTTCTTATTATCGAGAAAATGAGATGCAGCCTGGGGACAATCCTCCAATTGGTATTTTGCTCTGTACGAGAAAGGGTAAGAAAATGGTGGAGTATGCCTTGGCTGGTATGGATAACCAATTGTTTGTTTCCACTTATATGCTTCAGTTGCCCGACAAGAAAACATTGGAGGATTTCTTGTTGAAGCAGTTAGATAAAAACAAGTAAGTATAACGATTAGGTTAGGCTTCGGCTGTAGTGATTACAGTCGGGGCTTTTCTTTTTTGATATGCTGAATGCTGTTCTTATTTGTCTGTTTTAACCTGTTGTGAATTGGCAAAAAGCAGGCTGTTTAATACAGACAGTTAACTGGCAAACCACAGACAGCCTACTGGCGCTTTAGCTGCTAGTGGGCTGTTTGCCTAGAACAGCCATCCCAAATGGCTTTGTTTCGTTTTTATACAAGGCTTACGAAGAAATACTCTTCACTCTTCACCTTTCGCCTGGAATCCCCTGTGTTTATCGGTATTCCGAGGGGTGAAGAGTGTTTGGGCACTCTTCACCTACTCTTCACCACTCTTCACCTTTCTGTTTCGGCGGATTTGCGTTTCTTCTTATGCCTCGAAGTCTCGTGCCTAGGTGAAGAGTGGTGAAGAGTGGGTGAAGAGTCGCCAATAACTCTTCACCCCTTGAAACGCCCTGTTTATGGGCGTTTCAGGGCATAAGGTGAAGAGTGAAGAGCTTCTGACGGAATAGGTCTAAGCCACGACTGCCGTTTCATAGTTGATACTTTTGTGTTGTATCAAGCGAAATAATTGCCAAAATATTTGGAGGTTACAATTATTTATCGTACATTTGCAGCGGTGTCGTTGTTGGCGGCTTGTCTCCATTGCTTACGGGAGATGAGATGGGGATTTTTAATTATCTGTGCATTAGTTTTGGTATCACGGCAACGGTACTATTTGCTTATTTTGGTAACGAAATTCTTAAAGTGAAACTTAAATAATATAGATATGGAAATGTTAACTATTATATTTGCCTTGGCTAGTGCTATTGGCGCAGGGTTAGTTATTTGGTCTAAGACGAAAGCTGGTCAAAGATGGCTTGAAAGTCTTTAGTAAATGAGTAAGTTTGGTAATCGTCATGATTATCATATCGATAAGGCTAAGCCCCGACTGCCGTCCAGCAGTCGGGGCTTTTCGTAGCATTATGTTAGCTGAATTTGACTTTTATTGCTTTTCTTCTGTACTATCTTGTTGAATTGCATGATTTTGTTTGGAAGTTACAATATTTTATTGTAACTTTGTACGGGTATAAGGAAAGTCCTAAATCGTCCACGGACGTTGTGGAAAGAACATGAATTTAAAATATAATCTCATGAAGAATTTGATGATAAAAACTTGGAAACCGCTGCTGTCGCTGCTCTTCGGTGTGGCGGTCGTGATATTCTGGGCAGTGACATACGTAGGCGGACTCTGCTTTCAGGAACAGTATCAGATGTTTCTCTTTGATTCCGGCTACTTTTTGGAGCGCATTGTGCTGCCGGGAGGATTGGCTGACTATATCAGTGAGTTTCTGGTACAGTTCTATTATATGCCTGTATTGGGCGGTGCCTTCATCGCTTTGCTGCTGATGGGCATTCAGGCTGCCGTATGGGGACTGATGAAACAATACGGAGCAAGGCATGATTTCCCGGGTTATCTCCTGAGTTTCCTTCCAAGTATCGCCTTATGGTGTGCCATGGGCGACCAGAATGTGTTGCTCTCTTTTGTAGTTGCACTTTTCGGAGCCTTAGTAATAGGATGGATTCATAACCGATTCCACAACCGGTTGGTAAAGGTGGTGTTCGAACTGGTTAGCACGGCATTGGTTTATTGGCTTCTGGGACCGGTGGTATTCCTTTATGCCGCCCTGATGATAGGTGATACGTTGAAGAATGCCAAGCAGAAGGGAAATGTTTTTTCCGGAATAGGCTATTCTGCCGTCATTCTTATTCTTACTATCGCCTGGATATTATTGACCACGCAGACTTTGCAATATCCTTTGTATCGCATCTTTGCCGGACTTAATTATTATCGCTATCCGGGTGCTGTATCTCCGTTGCCTTTTGTTGTGATGGTATGGGCTGTTGTGATTCCTTTCCTGGGGATGATTCCGTGCCACCAGAAATCCTTGCAGAAGTTACAGCAATCCAAGGTGGTCATGGTCTTGAGCTATGTATTGGTGATTGTGGCTTCATGGTTCGGCATCAAGGCATCTTTTGATGAAATGACCTACGAACTGATAGATTATGATTTCCTGGTTCGCACCGAACAGTGGGATAAGATTATAGAGAAGGCAGAGAAGAAGCCGGCAACCACACCGCTCAGTGTTTCGTGTGTGAATCTTGCCTTGAGCCAGAAGGGTATGCTTGCCGACCGTCTTTTCGAGTTCTATCAGAATGGAGGCGAGGGCTTGTTCCCTACCTTTACCCGCGATATGATTTCGCCGGTATCTACTGCAGAAATCTTCTTCCGTCTGGGTATGGTGAATGATGCCGAACGTTATATGTTCGAGGCGCAGGAGGCGATACCGAATTATCACAAGAGTGCCCGATTGACCCGCAGGATTATAGAGTGCGAAATCATCAACGGCAACTATCAGGTAGCTGCCAAGCTGCTCCGCCGACTGCAGAAGACGCTCTTCTATAGCAACTGGGCGAACCAGACCATGGCGCTGCTGGGTAATGAGAAGGCTATCAACCGTCATCCTATCTATGGCAAGCTGCGCAAGTATCGTGAGAAGAAGCAGGACTTCCTCTTCAGCGACCGGGAGATGGACCAGATGCTGGGTTTGCTCTTCCTGAACGATAACCATAACAGGATGGCATACGAATATCTGATGTGCTACGAACTTCTGCAGCGCAATATGGAGAAGTTCATACAGTATTATCCGCTGGGCAGATTCGTGGGTTACGACCATATTCCACGTACCTTCCAGGAGATTCTCATCGGCAACTGGATGAAGACACATAGCGATCCACGTACCATCCCATATAGTGTGGATGCACAGAACGTGAACAATACGCTCAACTTCATTCAGCTCTATATGCAGAATCCGAAGGATCCTCAACTCAGTCAGCAGCCGTATGTATCCAATGCCTGGCACTATGTGATGGTGCAGGGGGCTGATGAGGCTGCCAGAAAGAAGGAGGGAATGAAAGAGGTTTATTGATAATGTTAAATGTTAAGTGTTAAATGTTAAGTTGGCATTCTTGCTGATTGGACATTTGGCATGATTATAATATAGATTAATGATGAATATCAGACAATATTTTATGGGATTATTGCTCATGGGGGGCATGTTGGGACTTGGCTCTTGTATGTCCAAACCGGGAATTCTTGTACCCACCAATCCCATCCAAGCAAATCAACTTCCAAAGATTTATCCTGATTATATTGGAGTTACTGTGCCCGCAACGATTGCTCCTCTTAACTTCAATGTGGAGGATATAGATGCGGAATCTGTTAATGTCGTGGTAGAAGGATCAAAGATAGGTGAACTTCAAAGTGAAGGCGACTACGCAAATTTCGATATCGATGAATGGCATCATCTGCTTGCTCAAAATAGGGGTGGAGATTTGAAAGTTACTGTTTATGTGGAAAAGAAGGGTAACTGGACGCAGTATAAGGACTTCGATATCCATGTAAGCCCATACGAGCTGAACGACTGGGGCTTGACTTACCGTCGCATTGCTCCTGGTTATGAGGTGTATGGCAAATTGGGCATCTATCAGCGCAACTTGAGTAATTTCGAGGAAACGGCTATCCTTGAAAATACGGCAGCACCAGGTGCCTGTCTCAACTGTCATACGGCAAACAGAACCAATCCTGACCAGTTTACCTTCCATGTGCGTGGTGACCATGGTGCAACCTTGGTTTCTCAGAACGGCAAGCGGGAGTGGCTGAAGGCGAAGAATGATTCCCTGAAGGGTTCGATGGTTTATCCTTACTGGCATCCATCGGGCAAGTATTGCGCCTACAGTACCAATACCACCCATCAGAGTTTCCATGCCGTGAAGGATGAGCGAATTGAAGTCTTCGACCAGGCATCGGATGTCTTCGTTTATCAGCCTGCAACCCATGAACTGATATTGGATTCTCTCCTGATGACGAAAGACCATTACGAGACTTATCCGGTATTCTCGCCTGATGGCAAGACGCTCTACTTCTGCTCTTCTACGGCAGAGCCTATCCCAAGCGGTTACAAGGATATCAAGTATAATATCTGCAAGATAGGGTTTGATGCCGCTACAGGTAAGTTTGGCAACAAGGTGGATACCATCTTCAATGCACGTGAACTGGGCAAGAGTGCTACCCATCCACGTCCTTCGTATGATGGCAGGTACATCATGTTTACGATGAGCGACTATGGCTGCTTCCCTATCTGGCATAAGGAGGCGGATAACTGGTTGCTGGATTTGAAGACTGGGCAGGCTAAGCCTCTAGCTGCAGCCAATAGTAAGAATACGGACAGTTGGCACAACTGGAGCAAGGATTCACATTGGTTTGTCTTTACATCCCGCCGTGGCGACGGACTCTATACCCGTCTTTACCTTGCCTGCATTGATGATAAGGGCAATGTTAGCAAGCCATTCCTGCTGCCACAGCGCAATCCGAAGAAGTATTACGATGAGTTGCTGGATTCCTATAATACCCCTGATTTCACATCGAAGCCAGTAGAGCTGGATGCCCGTGCGGCAGGATATGAAATCATGAGTGATAAGAGGATTCCGACGAAGGTTAAGTAACAGAATTTATAAGTGGTTTATGTATGGGCTAGGAGCTTCTGCCCTTTCTGGGCGTGTGGGGGATTACTTTCTAAAGTTCGTTTTTTTATTTGAACTTTTCTGCTTCTTGCTTCATCACATTCTCGATGTCAATGGCATCGAATGAAACGGGGCCGCGGCTCAACTCCGGTATGTTGAAACTCTTCAGGCAATCATCGTAGAAGGTTGGTTCCCTCTGTGGAAGAACAAAAGGCTTGTGAGCCTTGCCCTGGCGGTCTACATAGCAGAAGTAAGGCTTGCCGTAAAGTCCGTCGTCACGTTTGCTGGCAAAGACAAACCATCTGCCGGTATGCGACCAACAGTGATAGGTATCGCTCTTCTCGCTGTTCACGATGCTGAGACTATCCACTTTTCCTGTCTGTAAGTCCATCATATAGAGGTCAGCCTCGGGATGCCAGATAGGGAAGGTGCCGTAATCGGCTACCGTAAAGAGACAGTATCTGCCGTCAGGACTTATCTTAGGATGGCAGACAGAACGCTCCTTGTAAAGTGTATCTATATTGGTTCCGAAACTCCCGGTCTTTTCATCGAATGGGATGCGCACCAGCGAATATTTCAATCCCTTCAGATTCGTACTTTCAAGTCCCTTTCTGTTAGCTGCGCAGTAATAAATGTATTTCCCGTCCGGTGAGAAAGTAGGAAATGTCTCCAGATGTGTACTGTCGGAGGTAAGCGGTGAGGAGATGATGCGGTTGTTGTCTAGATCGGCTACATATACATCGCTCTTCGAATCATATACTTCCAGTCGCTTTTCGGCGTTGGCATGAAAGGCTGGAATGATGATATTGGTAGAGAACGTTACGTATTTGCCCGATGGACTGAAACCGTAATATACACTTGAAGAAATCATGTTGGCGTTCTTCAGGTTCAGCTTGCGCAGCTTGCCGTTGCGGTTAAGAATGGCTCCTCCGCCTTCACCTCTTATATATACCATACTGAGGTTGGAATCCTGGTTGCCAAAAGCATGACAGTTCATACAGCGGTTTTCCTGCAGATTGTGGTCGGCGAGAATTTTCTCCTGCCAATTCTCTATGCAGCGCTGCTTAATCTGTATCTTGTTCCATACTTCGTAATCGGGTTCTATCAGTCGGTAGGTGAGATAAGCATCCAGACTGTCGCCCACTACCTGCCAGGTGAAGGGTTTGAACGCCGTCCATTCTCCCTCATTGCTCTTTGAATATATCTGAACTTTGATATTCTTGCCCACAGCCTTTTGCAGGAAAGCCTTCCAGTCGTTCATATCAAACTTCAGATTCTGGCTGTTGCTGGTGGCAGTAAGAGTGTTGGCAGCATCGTTGGCATCTGCTCCCTCAATCGTGAGTGTGGTTTCGATGTTGGTAAGGTTCTTGTCGCATATCTCGAAGTTGAGAGGAGCGATATTGACCGGAATTGTTACATCGGCATAGTCGGGATACATGTTGGGCAGATGGCCTACCTGCTCAGCATTCTCGTGAGTCTGGGCACATGATGCGAGCAACAGTATGCCCGCCATGGCACTGTATAGGATATTCTTGTATTTCATTTTTCTTCTTTAATAAACAGTTAGCGTCAATTGTTTCCTCAGTTGATGTTCAACTTAGGCACCTCTGCCTTGTCGAAGTAATACCAGTAGGTATCGCTGAATGCCTGGTTGCCTCGTTCTTCATTATACTGATGGAAACGCTGCAGAACATCTTGACGCTTGATATATTTTGCCCATTCTTCCGGCTTAGCCTTGGTTCCCGCCAGATAAATCATGAGAGCCTCCTGATACAGGCGTTCGTAGGAATCGTTTTTCAGTTTGAGATAATAAGTATCATAATCCCGCTTGAAGGTTTCCATGTCTTTCAGGAGAAGATCGCTGCAGAGCATGTAGTCGATGGCGATATTGTTGTTCGGATTACTTTCTGCCAGTTCGCACATGATGGTGTGGCAATTCTCGTTCAGTCGTAGCGTATCCTTCCGGTTGATGAACGGACGCTTTTCGATGTATTGCTGCAGGAGGGCTTTTTCATCGGCTGTTGCTTTTCTGCCAAGTGAGGAGAAGGCACGGTTTGCCCATCTGCTCCATACGAAGGTTTTTTGCAGGATACGGAGATATTTGCGGGTTGCAGCGTAGTCGCCCTTCACCAGATTGATTTCGGCAAGTCGCTTTACCATTCTGATATTCCGGTTGCTCGGAGAGCAGACATTGGCAAGCATTGTGGCACGTTCGCAGAAAGTCATGTCGCCCAGAACCCAATACAGTTCGTTCAGGGTCTTGATGGTGAGGGTTGGGGTGTCTGGTCCCAGTTTATCGAATGTACCCAGGTTGTTGCTCTGGAATCTCAGCAGGTTGTCTGGAAGATATCCGTTTTGCGCCATCACGAGGTTATAGTAGAACTTCATGTATTGGTCTGGATTTTCCGTCTTTTCTACGATGTTGATAACCTTATTATAATTACCGAAGTAATATTCACAGTCTACCGCGAATGTTTTCTCCAGATCCATTTGCGGTTTTACCAGTTTTCCGATACCCGGATAGGTATAAAGGGTTTGGAAGTCGCAGAAGTAGAGTCGCTTGGATAGCATCAGCAGGAAGAAAGGAATCACGAGGGCTGCCAGGCGATAGTAGGTTCCCACTTTCTTGATGTGGGAAAGACATCCTGTAAATACCAGCGCTCCGTAGATCCATACTCCATTTCCAAAGAACCAGTGGCATACGAATACGGAAACAATGATGCTGAAGGCGGTAATCCAATGCGCTGTTCCCAAACCTGCTGCGGCAGAAGGATTGTCGTCCATCTTCTCTATCTTCTTGAGAAACATTCGGGTGGAAGTGAGCAGCTTAGTGCTGACACGGAACACACTGGCACCACCTGCTATTGCCAGAATGCTGCAAAGCCGGTAGTCGTAGTGAAAACTGAAACATACCAATAGGATCATCATAATGAAGGCTACGATATCTGCCGTCTTTTTCCCTTGAATGTCTGCATCTCTTACTGCGCATTTTACATTATGTCCCGTAATAAGAATACAGAGGGTAAGGATGATAGGACCGGCATAGCGGAAATAATAAAACTGGGTCAGGAAATCGCCTGCCAGACAGGCCAGCCATCCCGGCTTGTCCAGATAAGTAGTCAGATAATCCCATGATGACAGGAACAGTTGATTCTGCTCCTGATAAAACAGATGGTAGGGATAGAAGAATTGGAAGAACACAAAGCATGCAATGGCTCCCAATGCATATAACGAATATATGCCAAAACTAGACTGGCTTGTTTGCTGTTCACTCATTTTTGTCGATTTATAAGTTTTTATATCTGTGCATCTTGTTTTGTATAAGTAGTGAAGTTTTAGCATTTACTCTTTGCCAAGGTGCAACTTATCAGGGGCAAAGGTAATAAAAATATATTAGAATGAATCATAAAAAATGCAGAAACTTACTCTTTGAAAGTAAATTTCTGCATTTATCAGCATTTATTTCTGTTCTTGTTTTTCTGCAATGCATTCCATTTCTATCAGCCAGCCCGGTCTGCATACTCTTGCCTCTACGATGATATGTGGTATCTGAGGGTAAAACTGATTCATCAGTTGCTCTACGGTATGATAGTCTGAGATATCGCGCAGGTAGATGATAAAGTATTGGATATCGTTCATCATCGCATCGCCATCCTTCAATAATGCACCGATGTTCTCGAGCAATCTGCCGGTTTGTCTTATAATATCGCCTTTGTATACAACTGCTCCATCTTTATCTATGCTGGCTGTTCCTGATATGAAATATTGTTTCTTCTGGGGCAGAGAAAGGCTGGTTCCCCGTTCAAAGGCTACTCCGTATTCGTGAGTAGGATTCAGATGGTTGAGTGCCTGGAGATATTTCTTGTCTTCTTCCCTGATGCCGGGAACGGTCAGAAAGTCGATAGCTACAGATGCATGACGTACGGATGTTGCTCCGCCGATGCCCGTACTGGCTATATAATGGGTTTCTGCCGTCAGACCTTGCTGGTCGAAAACATCATTGCGCGCTTCTACTACTCCCTGATAGTTTACATCGATATGAGTTACGTATATCCATGTTCTTACCAGGTTGCGCTCCATCGTCATATCTGTACCGGCGATAAGTTGCTGGTATTTGTCGAATAGCATTCGGGTCTGTTCGTATGAATCCTTTCCCTTCGCTTCTTCCTCAGTGAGGCGAAGACTATGGAATAAGATAGGGGTAGCATCATCAGTAGTCTTGATCAGCAGGCTCACCTTGCTGCCATTCAGTGGAGTCTGTTCCACGATAGTGAGGTTTGTGCCTTTCAGATACTCCTGATAAAGGAGTGACTCTTCTAAATCCTGAGTCTGGTTCTGGGCGTCGCTGAGGAATACTTTACAATATTGCAAGGTACGATTTTCCAGTTTCTCTGTATCGAGATAGTTACCTAGTTTCAGATACAGAAAATTGAGACGGTCATTGAACGTCCCCTTAGCTTCTGGTGATAATATTATGTATTTGTCCATCTTGTTCTTGTCTTTTTTCAAGATGCAAAGGTACGGATAATATCTGAAATATAAGAATATAGACTGGATGAAAAGATGAAAATACCGAGAAATGGGGATAGGATGATGTGGAGTAGAACGAAAAAGAGGGTGTGTCATGAACTTATGACACACCCTCAATCTCTTTCTTATATCCTGCTTTAAAGTGATTCGAGCATGCGCTTGATGACAACCTCGGCTGAAATCTCACGGTTGGCTGCCTCTGGAATCACCAGGCTGTTCTTGCTTTCAATGACATCATCGGTTACAATCAAGCCACGGCGAACTGGCAGACAGTGCATGAAGCAGCCATCGTTGGTCCAGCTCATGTGCTCCTCGTCGATGGTCCAGCTCATATCCTTGCTCAGGATTTCGCCATACTGTGCTGGGTCTTTCACGCCCGGACAGCTCCAGTTTTTGGCATAAACGAAGTCTGCACCTTCCAGCGCCTTCTTCTGGTCGTACTCTACCTTGGCATTGCCTACGAACTTAGGATCGAGCTCGTATCCCTCTGGATGAGTAACCACGAAATCTACATCGGCTGCATTCATCCACTGGGCGAATGAGTTTGGTACAGCCTGAGGCAAGGCACGGCAATGAGGAGCCCAGGTCAGGACTACCTTAGGACGAGCCACCTTCTTATGCTCCTCGATGGTGATGAGGTCGGCAAATGCCTGGAGTGGGTGAACGGTAGCAGTCTCCATAGCGAAGACTGGGCGGCCGCTGTACTTTACAAACTGGTTTACGATGGTTTCGGCATAATCATACTCTCGGTCTTTCAAACCGGCAAAGCTGCGCACACCGATAAGGTCGCAGAAGCTACCCATTACTGGGATTGCCTCAAGCAGGTGCTCGCTCTTGTCGCCATCCATGATAACGCCACGCTCTGTCTCCAGTTTCCATGCACCGGCATTTACATCGAGCACGATCACATTCATGCCCAGATTCATCGCAGCCTTCTGTGTACTCAGTCGGGTACGGAGACTGTTATTGAAGAATATCATCAGCAAGGTTTTGTTCTTGCCCAACTCCTGATAGCCGAAACGGTTTGCTTTCACTTCCTGTGCCTCGGCGAGCGCTGCTTTCAGGTCGCCAAGGTCTTCAACATTAAAGAATGTCTTCATTGTTATTTCGTTTTTTGTTTGTTATTTCTGATATATATTGCTCTTGAATCTTTCTTCTTGAATCTTGATGTTTGCAAAGTCTGCATGCAAACCTTGCAAACATGGCAGAAACTAAGACTTGATACGGAGAGGGTACGGAGCAGGTACGGAGCGGGTCTTGTTAGGCTCTTGTCTGTCCCTGGCCAGTAATCAACCACTTGTAGGTGGTAATCTCTTCTAGCGCCATTGGTCCGCGGGCTCCAAGCTTTTGGGTACTGATGCCAATCTCTGCGCCCAATCCGAACTGTGCGCCATCGGTGAAACTGGTTGGAGCATTCACATAAACGCAGGCTGCATCTACCATCGCCTGGAATTTCTTCTGGGCAGTTTCATCGTTGGAAACAATGCTCTCGCTATGTCCGCTTCCGTAGGTAGCGATATGGTCAAGCGCCTCATCTTCCGAAGTTACGGTTTTGATGCCCATCTGCATGCTGAGCCATTCTGTGTTCCAGATACTCTTCACGTTAGTATCTGTTTCCTTCATCTTCGCTTCGCTTTCCTCTGCCTTATATAATAAGGTGTCAGGATAGTGACCCTTTAAAACTTCGTAAGCCTTGTTATCTGCATGAATCTTGGTTTGCTTCTCGGCGAGTCCTTCACAGAGGGCAGGGAGGTCGCTTAATCTGCTTTCGTGAATCAGCAGACAGTCGAGCGCATTGCATACGCTCACTCTTCGGCACTTGGCATTGGTGATGATGCGCTTGCCCATCTCCAGGTCGCCATCCTTGTCGAAGTAACAATGTACCACGCCGGCTCCGGTTTCGATAACCGGCACTTTGGCAGTATCACGGACGAAGTTGATAAGCTTCTTTCCTCCACGGGGAATGCAGAGGTCAATATAGCCCACGGCATTCAGCATTTCGCCGGTAGCTTCATGGGTTGCAGGGAGCAGTGTAACAACATTCGGATCAATACCAAAAGTTATCAACACCCTGTGGATAAGTTCGACACCCGCTGAGTTTGAGGCGTTTGCATCCTTTCCACCTTTCAGTACGCACGCATTTCCGCTCTTGAAACAGAGTGAGAAAACATCGTAGGTTACGTTAGGACGAGCCTCGTAAATCATGCCGATAACTCCGAATGGAACGGCAACTCGCTGTAGGTGCAAACCATTTTCGAGTGTTTTGTCTTTGAGAACTCTTCCGAGCGGAGAGGGCAGGGTACTGACGTGTCGCATATCCGAAGCAATATCCTGGAGTCGCTGCTCTGTGAGTTGCAATCGGTCGTAGAGCGGGTTCGCCTTGTCCATCTTCGCCAAGTCTTCTGCATTCGCTTTGAGAAGCGCAGGAGTTTCTGCGATGATAGCGTCAGCCACCGCCTGCAGTATTTCATTACGTTGTTCATCTGTTAGCAAACCAAGTGTTTTGCTAGCTGCCTTCACTTTTTGGAAAGTCTCTTTCAGTTCCATTCGCTATTTCCTTTCTTATTTTTATGATAAGATATTTTGTAATGTGTTACGAGTTCCCTCTTAACAACGGCAAAGATAAGCATAAATATCGGAAATTGCAAACTTTATGCAAGAAAAAGTGATAGTTTAATAGATAAATGGATAGTTATACGGAAAATGAGATTTAAAAAGGTCAGGCAGCGCCTGACCTTTTTGTAATGGTTCCTTCTAATTATTCTGATACATCCAGAAGAATTACTCTTTATCGTTTTCTTCAGGATGAGCCATTAGATACAGTTCCTTCTGTCGTTCGATTTCTCTTCTCAAGTCTTCCTTGTCTGGTAGGTAAAGCTTGTATTTTGCTGCGAACATCTGGTCGTTTTTGGCGAGGGTAGAGTATCGTGCCACATCCGAATCTGTTTCGGTACAAAGGATGATGCCGATTGTAGGGTTGTCGTCTGGTCCTTTTTTCATCTTGTCGTACATCTGAAGATACATATCCATCTGTCCTACATCCTGGTAAGTGATGCGATTTACCTTCAAATCGACCAAAATAAATGATTTGATGAGGTAATTGTAAAATACCAGATCGATGTAGTAGTCGTTTTCCTCGGTTCGGATATGTTGCTGACGAGCCACGAGTGCATATCCCTTTCCCATTTCCATCAAGAACTTCTCTAGATTATTGATGATGGCAGTCTCTAATTTTGATTCAGCGAGGGAGGTGTCTTCTGGTAATCCAAGGAATTCCAAGACAACTGGTGATTTGATGTATTCGAGTTTGTCTTGCTGATAAGCCTTTGTCTTGTCTTGCATCTCGTCAACGACAGGTTGCTTCTTCGTTGACATAAGAAGACGTTCATAATATAAGGTGTTGATATTGCGGTTGAGGGTTCGGTAACTCCAACCTTCGTTGAACGCTTCCTTTGCATACCATTCACGAGCTTGTTTATCTTCTACACGGATGAGACGCTCGTAGTGGGTCCAAGGAAGGATATTCAAATTTGTAAAGTGAGTTTGATACTCCTCTTTTACAAGTGCGGTAAATATGGCAGGCACTGCCTGCTGTTTTTGTTTTTCCAATTGGGCAGGCACTGCCTGCCCAATTCCTAAATCCGGAAAAAAGTTATAGAAACGTCTGTAACTCTTTATGTTAGTCTCGGAGAATCCCTTCCCGAATTCCTTCGTAAGAGCAGCCGAAGCGACCTCTATCACATGCTTTCCGTATTCAGCACGTGATGCTCCGTTCTGTTCCTGTTCCACAATACGTTGTCCTATTCTCCAGTTTCTTTCCACCAGAGAATAATTGACGGCAGCAAATGCTTTGCTGCGAGCCTTGCTGACGATGGAGCGCAAGTCGTTGACGAGCATATTGTCTTCATCGTTATATTTCTTTTCGGGTTCTTTCATGATGCTACTGATTTTAGCTGTTCAAAGTGCAAAGATACGATTTTATATCGAAAAAGCAATCTTTCTCTTCACTTTTTTCGATAAAAAGTTGCAGATAATAATTGTATTTCCAGAAGAAAGTAGTATCTTTGTATCAGAGTTTGTAGTTGTACAACTATAGTGTATAAAGTTGTACAACTATGGGGGATAAAGTTGTACAACTATAAGGTGTAAGGTTGTACAACTATAAGGTGTGTTATTGTACGACAATAAGGTATTGTCACTATAGTCAGCAGATGTGCTGACTGCAGTCGGCAGACCTGCTGACTAGGCTCAGCAGAGCTGCTGAGCCTAGTGGCAAACTCCGAGAAGCAGTATTCTCTTACCCAAGAAACTGTCTCCGCTAACTCAAGAAACTATCTCCGTTAACCCGAGATTCAGTGTTCGTAAGCTTAAACAACCATATTCTCTTACTTAATCAACCATATTCTCTGGCTTGTTAAAGCAGTTAGGGAATCTACATATCCATAGTGTAGTTGTGGAGATATTCCCAAGCATCGTTCAAATCACGTAAAGGGAGGCGCTCTTTTACGAGCTTTATCTTTAATGCCTTGCAGAATGCTTTCAGAACAGATTCTGTTGCCATCTCCTCCAACTTAATATAGTTAGGACGTTTAGAGAACAAACAAGTCATCCATTGTTACTACCGACTGAACATCCCAGGCATAAGGATTGTCGGATAACCCCATGGTCGTAATCATTGTAAGATGTACGGCTTTCTAGGAGAGAAATGTGCTTTAAACGTGCGGAATGTGTCTTTTTTAAGCACATTCCGCACGTTTAAAGCACATTTTCACTGTCGCAGAAATACTCGGACTTTCATAACCTTGGTAGATGAAAGGATTTGCTAATTTCTTGTTTCTTAGTTTCATACGCCATTACATCTTTAGTGTTACAACTTTTATGTAATGGCAAAGATACAACTATTTCTTGAATGGGCAAAAGAAAATGGCTGAAAATTGAGGAACATTCTCAACTTTCTGCCATTTATTAGCCTATCACATTGCATAGTTGGTTGATGGCTGCATCAAAAGTGGTGAGGTCTTTGGCTCGCTTTCTGATGGCTGCCTTGTAATTATAGATGGTTTGCGTAGAATAGAACAGGAGGGTGGCCAGTTCCTGACCATCCGTAATTCCCAGTCGCATCAGTGCATAGATACGAAGTTCCTTGGTGAGACTGTTAGGGGCAGGGAGAACAATCTGCTTTTCTGGCAACAGCAGTTGGTTGAACTCTTCCACGAAATTGGGATACAAGTCAATGAATGCCTTGTCGAAGCGAATATAGAAGTTGGCTGCCTCTTCTTCTGCCAGCTTGTAGCTGTTGATGGCAGTCAGAAGATCGGCAGTTTGCTTTGCCTTGATTTTGCGGCTTACCAATTTGCGATAATCATCCAGCTTCTTGATATATACGGCACTGATGTCCATAAATAAATGCATATAGGTCTCTCTTCGCTTATTGGTGTTGAGCAGCTTCTGGTTCAGTTCGTCCAAGAGTGTATTTTGGCTTTTTATCTCCCTACGGCTCTTGGCTAGACGCTTGTTCATCTTGAATGCAAAGAAAGCCATGGCAAGGAATCCTAGCGACAGGATACTCACGATGACGAGAGATGCTGTTACGATGCGGTTCTTGCGTACTTCTGCCTGATGGTTCGTTTCTGTGATAAGGGGTAGTATGCGGGAAATCTCTACCATGCGGAGACGGTTGTTGTAGAATTGGGCATCCTCCATGGAGCAATAGAGGTATTTGGCAACCCTCTTTGCATAGGAGGCATCCTTATTATATAGATAGGTGGAAAACTCCTGAAGGGCAAGATTCTCCTTCAGGGGACATATCTGGTCTGAGATGGCTGCTTCTACAATATACTTTTCATATAAATCCTTTTGGTCGGTATCATAATAATAGCGGGCTATGCAATAAGCCGATGAGGCATACACACGGCTGTTCAGGGGACTGGCAGAAAGCGCCTTCATGTAGAACTGAAGTGTTTTTTTGCTTGTACGCTGCTTAAGATATTCAACCTCTCCTGACAGATAGTAATAAAGAGCGGATTCCTTGTTGCCGATATGCTCAAGAGTCTTGCCTAAATAAAAACGTTTCTTGGCTGCCAATCCTTCTTGAAACTCCGACTTGTTGCAGAAAGTTTCCCAATAGTTATATACCCAAGTCAAGGTATAATAATAGTATTGCAATAACTTAGGTGACATTTTCTCCACGTCTATTGCAAGCATTAAGTCTTCTGCCTGGCTGTAGAAACCGCCTGTTGACAGCACTGCCGCACGATTGATTTTATTCAGGTTGATGAAATAATCATCCTGAAGCTGTTCTGCCAGCTGGTAGCCCTTCTTGGCGTATGTCATGGCAGAGTCGTAACGGTAGGTATAATACTCTCTGTAGATCTGGTTATAGAGCCTAAGCTGGTTGCGCTTGTCGGAAGTCATGTATAGTTGCTTTTTGAGTCTTAGCAGTTTCGCTTCTTTTCTTTGGGTAAACTTGTTTCGCTGAGCGATGTAACTGTCTAAACGATGGAACAGCTGTTCCTCGTTTACGGAAGAAGCATTTGCCATTAATGGCATAAACATCATTAAGAACCACAATACTACTTTCATAACTATCTTTTTAATTGTTATTGTTACTATCTGATAGGCTATTAGAGAGCCTTATAATTGTATTTTTCTGCAAAGATACTACATTTATTTCTCTTTTTACCATCTACTCTATTAAAAAGTATTAATATCTTTGATAGCTTGATTATTAGAAGGTTATAGAATTAGTAATCCTAATATTTATCTACTCATAACCTACACATGATGCCAATGTCTGAAAAAACTCCTTAACTTTGCAACCGCAATCGAATCGCATTCGGTAGCAAGTGAAATCATGTAAAACTAAGAATAAACAACTGTAAGATTATGAACTTAAGAATCCGTACATTTTCTATGGCTTTGATAGCGATGTCTGCTGCAAGCCAAGTGTATGCACTTCCTTCTGACGAATCTGAAAACAAGGAGAAAAAGGAAGAGCGTAATGTGATGCTCAACGCATCTGATGCCAACAAGCCTCGTGAAATCCAGATAGGATTGCCAAGCGAGGATGTAACCGTATATGAGAACGGTCTTCCTGCCGTTTACTCTTCTTCCGTACACAAACTGTCTGCACATTGGCGTAGCGATGCCTCACTGAAAGGTACCGACTTGATGACTCCATCTGAGTCTGCCATTGCTACAGGTAATATTGCATACGCAGTTTCTTCTTTCAGTGAGTTGGGACAGAAAGAGTTCAAAGGTAAGCTCAACTATAAGGCAAACCATTTTGGTATGCAGAATGTAGACCTCAACCTGTCTGGTGGAATCGGTGACAATTGGCTTTATACTGCCAGTATGTATCAGAATTTCGATCCAGGTAGTTTCAAGCTTCGCTTTACTGATTATGCCGACCGTACCCAACTTTATCATTTCGGTATCACTCGCATCTTGAATGATGGAAAGGGACGTATCTCCTTATTATATAAGTATTCCAACAGCAAGAACCCTGGCAATTTTGCCAATGCCGCACCATTTATCTATTCAGGCGACGGCAGTATCAAGAAAATCGATGGCTTTGACCCGGGTATGGACTCATACGTGCAGCGTCAAGGTTCTTTCCAATACTTGAATACAAAGTCAGGAAAGATGGAGACATGGAATATGAGCGATGGCAGTGAGAATCATGCCAACGAAATTGCCCTCATCAGCCAGTATCAGTTTGATAATGGATGGTTGTGGAAATTCAACGCCAAGTATATGAATGCTCCACGTGCCAATTATGTAGATTACGGAGGAAGTACCATCTCTCAGGTGAGCGAGGCTGATGGCTATCAGCTTTCTGATGGGTCTGCCTACAGTGGCTATATAGAAGGTCGTCGCACCTGGTTGCATGTTGGTAAGGTGAGCAATGCGCTTTTGACTACCGAAATCTCTAAGCAGTTGAACAACCATAAGTTAATGATTGGTTTGAACGAGTGGTATTACCATCTCAATTACTATTCGTCTTCGTTCCAGTGGGCAGGCACCGTAGAAGCTTATCCACGCACATTGAGCCAGATGTATGTCAATCCGTTTGATCCTACACAGACAGCCCGTCGTTCTGAGACTTTCGGTTATAATGAGTTGAGTCCAGAATATACCAAGGGTTCAGAGAACAAGTTGGCACTCTACTTTACCGACGAATGGAAGGTAACTTCTAAGTTCAAGGTGTTCTATGGTGGTAGATTGGAGTACTACCGCATGTCTGCCGAGCAGATTTCTACTCCACGTTTCTCTGGATTCCACATGGGCAACTATAATACATATGCCACTGCTGCTGATGGTTCTGTTGTTGCTACCGAGCACAGCATCGAAGCAAAGAACGTAACCAAGGATAAATTGAATTATGCAGCCACCTTGCAGTTGACGTATAACCTTACCCGCCAGTTTGGTCTGACAGCCGATGCTACTATCGCCACCCGTTTCCCACGCATCAGCGAGTATGCAGGAACAGGTCCTACTGAGGAGCAGTATAAGCGAGTAACCATCCCACTGATTCGTGGTGGTATTTTCTACAAGAACGATTGGATTGACCTTTCTTCAATGGTGACCTATATTTCAAAGTCGAACAATATCGACCAGCAGAATCTTACCAAGCCTGGCACTACAGAGGGCAAGACCGTGTTGCTCATCTATAACATCCAGACTTTGGGTTGGACAACTTCGGCAGAAATCAATCCGTTCAAGAACTTCCACATGCATGCGCTCTTCACTTATCAGAAGCCGGTGTATAAGAACTATAATGCGAGCGTAACGTTCAGTGACGGTCAGTCTATGGGTGTGAATGCCAACAACATGATTGTTAAGGAGATTCCTCAGGTTCTTATCGAGTTGGACCCTAAGTATGATATCACCAAAAATCTGAATGCCTGGTTGAGCTTCCGTTACTTCGGTAAGACCTATGCCAACCTTCAGGAGGCACTCTACTTCAATGGTCACTGGGAGACTTTCGGTGGAATCAACTGGAATGTGAACAAGAAGCTGAGCCTTGGCGTGAGTGTCATCAATATCTTCAACGAGAAGGGTGCCAAGGGTACCATTAGCGGCTCTGAGCTGATTACCAAGCAGGAAGCTGGCAAATATGACGGCAAGTACATGAGTGGTAGTTATCTCCGTCCGTTCACGGTTGAATTCTCTGCAGGAATCAAATTCTAAGATAATAACGAAAGAATTATAGCGTTTAATTATAACAAAGCAATCACATAAAAACCAAAGAACGATGAAAAAGGTATTTATGATTATCGCAGCGATGTGCATGACATCTATCATGGCATCTGCTCAAAAGACCATCCGAGTGTCAACCGACAAGACCGACCTCGTGATGCAGGTTTCTCCTAAGGGTCGCCTCTACCAAGTGTATCTGGGTGACAAGTTGAAGAATCCTTCAGATTACAATCATCTGAAGTGGGATGTATATGCGGCTTCTGATGGTTCCGTCTGCCAGCGAGGACATGAGGTTTATGCAACCTCTGGTGCTGAAGATTTCTTCGAGCCGGCAGTGGCAGTGACCCATGCAGATGGTAATATGACTACCTATTTGTATTATCAGTCTTCTGAAGAAAAGGCTATCAGTGGAGGTGTTGAGACCATCATCACGCTTAAGGACAAGGTGTATCCGCTGACCGTGAAGCTCCACTATGCAGCTTATCCTAAGGAGAACGTCATCAAGGCGTGGAGCGAAATCTCTCATAAGGAGAAAGCTCCGGTTACGCTTTGGAGATATAGCTCAACAATGCTTTATTTCAAGGCAAACAAGTATTTCGTTACCAATTATCATAGCGACTGGGCTAAGGAAGGCCAGCCTGAAACTTGCCAGTTGACTGCCGGTAAGAAAATCGTTGACACCAAGTTGGGGACCCGTGCAGCCATGCAGGAGGAGCCTTTCTTTGAACTGGGATTCGATGAGCCAGCTAAGGAGAATGAGGGCAAGGTGATGCTTGGAACCATCGGATGGCCTGGCAACTTCCGCTTTACCTTCGAGGTAGATAACGTGGGAGTTCTTCGTGTTATCCCCGCTATCAATCCATACGCCTCTAACTATAAGCTGAAGGCTGGTGAGACGTTCACTACCCCTGAATTTATCTTTGCCATGAGCGATAATGGTATCGGTGAGGCTTCCCGTAATTTGCACAATTGGGCTCGTCAGTATCAGGTAAACATGGGAATGGAAGATCGCCTTACGCTCTTGAACAACTGGGAGAATACAGGCTTCGACTTCAACCAGCAGAGTCTTGCAGAGTTGATGAAGGATGCCAAGGACCTGGGTGTAGATATGTTCTTGCTTGATGATGGTTGGTTTGCCAACAAGTATCCTCGCAAGGACGACCATGCAGGTCTCGGCGACTGGGAGGCTACCAAGAGCAAGCTGCCTGATGGAATACCTGGATTGGTAAGAGATGCCAAGAAGGCTGGTGTAAAGTTTGGTATTTGGATTGAGCCTGAGATGGTGAATCCTAAGAGCGAACTCTTTGAGAAGCATCCTGACTGGGTGATTATGCAGCCAAAGCGTGATACCTATTATTACCGCAACCAGCTGGTGCTTGATATCAGTAACCCTAAGGTACAGGATTATGTGTTCGGCATCGTGGATCGCATCATGACAGAGAATCCTGATGTGGCTTACTTCAAGTGGGACTGCAACAGTGTGATTACCAACATCTATTCTCCATATCATAAAGAGAATCAGGGTAATTTCTATATCGATCATGTCCGTGGTATCTACAATGTGCTTACCCGTATTCATAAGAAGTATCCTAAGTTGCCGATGATGCTCTGCTCTGGCGGTGGCGGCAGAATGGATTATGAGATGCTTAAGTATTTCACTGAGTTCTGGTGTTCAGACGATACGGATCCATACGAGCGCCTCTACATCCAGTGGAGCCTGTCGAAGTTCTTCCCTGCCAAGACCATGGGTTCGCATGTAACTAACTGGAACAAGAATACCAGTGTGAAATTCCGCACCGATGTTTGCAGTTCATGTAAGTTGGGCTTTGATATCGACCTCAAGTCGCTTTCTGGTGATGACTACAAGTTTGTGCAGAATGCTGTCAAGAACTATGATAGCATGAAGCCTATGATTCTTGAGGGCGACCAGTATCGCCTGGTTTCTCCATACGAAGGCAACCACTGTGCCATTAACTATGTAAGTAAGGACAAGCAGCGTGCCGTTCTCTTTGTATACGACTTGCATCCACGCTACAAGGAGCCTGTGATGAATGTGAAAATGCAGGGATTGGATGCCGATAAGGTTTATACCATAAAGGAGACCAATCTGATGCCTGGAAAGGAGTCTGATTTGGAGTGCAATGGCAAGCAGTACAGCGGTGACTATCTGATGAAAGTCGGCTTGAATGTATTCAGCCAGACCGATGGAACCAGCCATGTATTAGTATTGGAATAACGTATCAACTATTCATAATAAAAACGAAAAGCAGCAAAGTCTATAAATAGGCTTGCTGCTTTTTTAGGTTTCTGTATTTCTTATCCCTAATGATTTTACTTGTTTAGCGGTCTTGCCACAAACTCAGTATGAAGGGTCTCCATCGGATGCTCCTTCAGATTGATGAGGATGTTTGGCGTATTGCCGTTGGCGATGATTACCTTGATGCCGGCATTGGCTACGTCGTGAGCGGTCTTTACTTTCGATGTCATGCCGCCTCTGCCGTGACTACTCTTGCTGGCAAGGATGTACTCGCTGATGTCGCGGTCGTAATAAACCGACGGGATGATGCGGGTGGTAGGCTCGCTTGGGTCGCCATTGTAGATGCCATCCACATTACTTAATAGAATCAAGGTGTCGGCATTCATCATCTTGGCAATCAAGCCAGACAACTCATCGTTATCCGTAAACATCAGCTCGGTGATGCACACGGTATCGTTCTCGTTGACGATAGGGAGCACGTTGTTTTCCAGCATCACCTGCATGCAGGCCTCCTGGTTCTTGTACTGCTCTTCGGCACCGAAATTCTCCTTCATGGTCAATACCTGACCAATCTTTATCTTATATTCACGGAAAAGGTTGTAATAGAGACCAACGAGTTTCACCTGTCCGATGGCAGAGAACAGCTGGCGTTGCTCCACGCTGTCCAAATGATGGTCAACATGCAGTTCGGCTCTTCCGGCAGCCACGGCTCCAGAAGAAACCAGAATCACCTCATAGTCGTGCTTTCTGAGCCAGACAATCTGATCCACAATCGCCGACATTCTCGTTACATCCAGTTTTCCGTCTTCTCGGGTCAGCACGTTGCTGCCCACCTTTACTACGATTCTTTTTCCCATTTTATGCCGATATTTATTTGGAGCAAGGAATCTGTTGTTTCAAATTCCTTGCCCCTTCAATCATTATTTCTTTTTATTGTCTTTTTCTCGAATCTCTACTCTTCGAATCTTGCCGGAGATAGTCTTTGGCAATTCATCTACGAATTCGATGATGCGAGGATATTTATAAGGGGCAGTCTCGTGCTTTACATGATCCTGCAACTTCTTGATGAGGTCAGGACCCGCCATACTCTTGTATTCATCCTTCAGTACAACGGTTGCCTTGACAACCATACCGCGGATTGGGTCTGGCACACCGGTGATGGCGCACTCTACTACGGCAGGGTGAGTCATCAGGGCATTCTCTACCTCGAAAGGACCGATACGGTAACCCGAGCTCTTGATAACATCGTCTATTCTTCCCTCAAACCAGAAGTAGCCTTCTTCATCACGCCAGGCCATATCGCCCGTGTGATAGTAACCATCGTGCCAAACCGATTTGGTCTGCTTTTCATCACGATAGTAATATTTGAAGAGACCGATAGGCTTGTCATCGCCGATGCGGATGCAAATCTCGCCCTTTTCACCATCCTCGCATTCCGTCATGTCTGGACGGAGGATGTGAACATCATATTGTGGGTTAGGCTTGCCCATGCTTCCTGGCTTTGGTTTGATCCAAGGGAAGGTTCCCAAAGTCATGGTGGTCTCAGTCTGTCCGAAGCCCTCGTAAATCTGAACACCAGTAAGTTTCTGGAAGGTCTCTGCCACGGATGGGTTCATAGCCTCGCCCGCAGTGGTGCAGTATTCAAGACTGCTGAGGTCATACTTAGAGAAATCCTCCTGAATCATGAAGCGGTAGATAGTAGGAGGGGCACAGAAAGAGGTGATATGATACTTCTCTATCTGGCGCATGATCTTATCCGCCGTAAACTTCTCGTGATCGAAGACGAAGACGGTGGCTCCGGCAAACCATTGTCCGTAGAGCTTACCCCATACAGCCTTGCCCCAACCGGTATCGGCTACGGTAAGGTGGATGGAGTTCTCGTGGAGATTGTGCCAATATACACCCGTGGTCAGATGACCGAGGGCATAGAGGTGATCATGTGCCACCATCTTTGGCTCACCTGTGGTTCCTGAAGTGAAGTACATCAGCAGGGTATCCTCATTAGAGTTTACATGTTCAGGGCGAACAAAAAGAGCGCATTCGTTCCATTCCTTCATCCAGTCGTGGAAACCTTCAGGGATATCCGGACCGATACTAATCAATGTCTTGACAGTCGGACTCTCTGGCATTGCCTGATTAACCTGCTCTACCACGTAATCATCGCCGCAGCAGATGATAGCCTTCACGCTTGCTGCATTGTTGCGGTAAATGATGTCGTGCTTGGTAAGCATGTGGGTAGCAGGGATGGCTACGGCACCCAATTTGTGGAGACCGAGCATGGCAAGCCACCACTGATAGTGACGCTTCAGAATGAGCATCACCTTATCATCGTGACCGATACCGAGACTCTGGAAGTAAGCAGCAGCCTTGTCGCTCTGCTCCTTCAGGTCCTTGTATGTAAAACGGATTTCTTCGCCACGTTCACTTGCCCAAAGCAGCGCCACGTGGTCTGGCTTGATCTTTGCCCATTCGTCCATCACGTCGTAGGCAAAGTTGAAATCTTCTGGTATGATAAACTCCAGATGCTCCTTGAAGTCTTGCTCTGAAGTGAATTTTGTCTGTTTTAGAAATCTCTCGATCATAGTTACTCTTCTAGATAATTATACAAAGGAACTTGGCTGGCTCATTGTTGAGTGAGCGGAAGCAATGCGACTTTCTACTGTCGAAGTAGATGCTGTCGCCTGGATTCAGCACCATCACTTTTTCTTCGATGGTTACTTCGAGCTGTCCCTCAATCACATAATCATATTCCTGTCCGTCGTGTCCGTTCTTGTTTGGCTTCTTGTCGCCTGGCAACGGATCTACCTGTACCATGAACGGATTCACCTTTCTATCCTTGAATCCTACGGCAAGGCTCTGGTATTTATACTGGTTGTTGCGGTCTATCTCCGGTCCCTGTCCCTTGCGGGTAACGTAGTATCCCTTCATGCGAGGTTCCTCTCCGAAGAGCAATACGTCAAGGTCAATGCCGTATCGCTTAGAGATTTTTGACAGGCGATAAACAGAAGGATCCGCCTCACCGGATTCTATCTTGAGGTAATGATCAAGACTGATTTCGCACAGTTCTGCAATTTCCTCGGCAGGAATATTGAGAACCTCGCGGAGACCTTTCAGCCTTTCACCGATTTGTTTGATTGCTTCGTCCATAAAATATTCTTTTTATTGTTTGCTTGATAATACATCGAACAGTTGCTGATGGGCAATTTCGAAATGTAAGCGCAAAGATACGAAAAATATTTAAAACGGCTCAAAAAACTTTCGTTTTTATAACTCTTTGTGCTTATAAAAACGAAAATGCTGCACAAATAAAGTAATCTGTGCAGCATTCATTGTATCATTTTCTTATTTTTTTCCTGCCAATAAACCATTGATCACTGCGCTGGTAAAGCCGCCTTGTTCCATGGTATTCAAGCCCTTGATGGTGCAGCCGCCAGGAGTTGTTACTTTATCAATGGCAGCCTCTGGGTGTTCGCCTGTTTCCTGAAGCAGTTCTACGGCACCCTTGATGGTCTGCAAGACAATCTTCTGGGCATCCTTTGCCTTGAAGCCCATCTCTACGCCGCCTTCTACATTGGCTCTTACATAGCGCATGGCGTAAGCGATGGCACACGACATAGCGGTAGCTGCTGGGAAGAGACGTTCTTCCATGATGAGGCTTTCGCCCAATTCATCGAAGATTTCTGTAATCTGCTGGATTTCTGTAGCAGATGCATCTACAGGAGTGATGAAGGTCATCGACTGTTTGTAGGCGATGGCGATGTTTGGCATCACGAGGAAGAAGGTTGGGGTGATACCATCCTTGTCCAGCCACTCCTTGATGTTGGCTGATGGCACACCGGCTGCTACCACTACGAGTTTCTGACTCTTGTAGTTGAGTGCATCCTTGATTCCCTTTAATGTCTTCTCCACGCACCATGGCTTTACTACCACGCAAATGATGTCTGCGCCATGGCAAGCCAACTGGTTGTCGAGAGTTACGCTGGCTCCTTCGCTTGCGAAGTGATCCAATACTGGTTGGTTATGGTCAGATACCGTAATATCTGATGGAGTGAACTTCTCGCTCTGCAAGAGTCCTTCAGCCATGGCACCGCCCATAGCACCTGCTCCGATAATTGTTATTTTCATTGTCGTCTTATAGTTAAAATGCAATTACGGTGCAAAGATACTACTTTTATCAGAAAAAAGAGCAGTTTATAGACGATTTTTTAAGAAAGTATGCTTGTTTACTGACGATTTTTTAAGAAATTCGCTAGTTTACTCCCATTCTGGAAGTATCCACGTCCTTGGTTCTCTTTTCCTTGTACTTGCCTATCTTATAGATGATGGAGATGGATGCTGATGCCCAATCTTGCTTGATGTTCATGTGATAGTCTTGATTGCCTTGTACTGATTTTGTAGAGAATCCCTCGTTGAAGATGTTGCTGCCTTTAACCACAATGCTCCATTTATCATTATCGGAAGCCCATCTCAACATAGCAATCAAGAGAAAGACTGATTTGATGTCATAGAGTCCTTGAATGGCTTTCGACTGATAGAATGGGCTAAGTATGAAATGGATGTGATGGCTTCGGCTAAGCTGGGCGGATAGATTTCCGGCAAGAATGGCAGAGATATGTTTGCGATTGAAGGCCAAGTCAAAGAAATCGTTACTCTTGTCATGTCTGTAGATTCCTGTTGCCGAAACACTTCCGTTCATCCAATTGCCTATACCGAAAGTCGTCGATGCTCTAATGCCTATAGTATGATTATAGTCGAAATTGGTCTCCTTCATAATGACTGCAAGGTGGTCGGTAGTCTGATAAGGCAACTGCACAGAATAGTTGGGTTGGAACTCTGCAAATGCCATCAATGTATGGCGACTTTTGATTGTCCACATCAGGTTGGTCTCGTATGTAGAGTAAGGCTTGAGATGAGGATTTCCCCATATCTCCATATAGGTAGAGGCATAGTAAATGCTGCTCATAGTTGACCAATAGCTAGGAAACTGTGAGCTGGAACTGAAGGATAAGTTGAGTATGTTGCCAGGATTGGCTTTCCACGATGCATTAAGTGTGGGGTAAATATGCCATTTGTTCCATTGTGGAGAATGGTACTGCTCCGCTTCGACAGAGGCTTCCAAGCTGATTCGCTCGTTTATCTGTTTGCTTATGCCGCCATAGAAACTCAAGATTCTTTCTTCGATATTCACCTGGCTGGTTGCATCTGGAATGTCTGCTCCATCCTTGTTGGTCGTGGCTTGGTAGCTTCTGTTGTTGCTGTTTTGGAATTTCATACCATACGACAGCTCCCAACCCTTCTTCAATGAGTGGGATTGATCGGCGGTGAAAAGCCATTTGTCTATTACCTGCTTGCTGTTTGTGTATAGAATACGCTCTTCGTCAAGCATCGTTCCTGCTAGATATTGCTGGCTGGGATTTTGGTAGTTGAGATAGGATATGCCTATTTGTAGTCCAAAGGGTAGGTTGTAGTTGGCATCTACATTATGCAGGTAGGTATGCTCATTGCCCTGTTGCTGGGATGTGCCTGTTCCCATCGTTTCATGATGAGGATGACTGCTGTCCCATTTTCCTGTATATGCCAGGGATAGCTGGTGGTTATCAGCAAATGCATAACTCAGTCCCAAGCGATAGTTGTGAGTCAATCCAAGGGTTTTCTGTGAGGCCTTGTCATAATACGCTACTCGTTTCCCTTGAAGGGGATGATTGGCATTGGTAGTAGTCTCGCCGTATGATGTTCCATCTGTAAATGAATACATGGCATCCAGACCGAATTTTCCTTTTTGGAACAGCAGGTTGGCTTTGCCTTTCCCTTCTCCGTATTTGCTTTGGCTCCAGATGCTTTGTATTTGTCCTGAAAGCAGGTTTTTTCCTACATAGTCTTTGGTAATCAGGTTGATGACTATTCCACGAACATGTAAGCGTGCTGGCGCTGCCAGCATCACTTCGGCTTTGGCTAATTGTGATGCGGGCATGGCTTTTAATCGCTCTGCCAGTTGTGCGTAATTGAGCGTGGTTGGTTTGCCGTTGATGATGAGAGTCAGTTCCTTTCCTGCATAATTGATGTTGCCGTTTAGTTCGTTTACTCCTGGTATTCGGGTAAGGGCATCATAAGCGTTGTCTGCCGGCATTTTCTCTATGAGCAGTGGCATGTTGTAAACCAACTGTCCTCTTTCTGCCTTGACGATAGGACGTGTCGCCTTGACGAAAACCTCTGGCAGGTTTTGCATCATCATCTGGGCGGTAAGCGTGTCTTTTGCCTCTTCGTTTTGAGCGCAAAGGGGCTGGCTCAGCAATAATGCTGAACCTAAGATAAAATTTATTTTCATGTGTTTATGTTTGTTTGATGGTTATTGCTTGAGTTGCTCTTTGGCTTTGGATATGAGTTGCGCTGCCTCTTTTTTATCTTCCAGTCTGTTTGCATTTGCTAAGAATAACTGGAGATACAGTTTCGCTTTCAGCTTGTTTTTGGAAGCGATGAACATTTGGGCGGCATTGTAATAGTTGAGAGGATTATCTTCCTCATCGTATAAGGTGCATAACTCAAAGTCACGGGCAGCGTCTGCATATCGGTTGTGTTGAAAATGTAAGTCGGCTAGCCATTTATAGGTTCGCAAAGCTCTGTCTTTTGGCAAGGAAACCTCTAACGACTGGTTGAAATGAGCCATAGACAAAGAATCCATGCAGAAGGATTTCTCTATCAAAGCCAAGTGGAAAAGGCAAGTGGCATTGTCGTTTTTGAACTGAACTGCTTTCTGGTAATGTTTCAGCGCCTTTCCATTGTCCGGCAGGTCCTCATAACAGAGGCCAAGGATGAAATTGGATTCGAAATTATCAAATCCTTGCGCTATCAGTTTCTCATACAAGGGTATAGCCTCATCGTATTTGAATTGCATGAATAGGGAATAGGCATATTCCTTGTTGACATATAAGTTCGTGGAATCACATTGAGAAATGTAATTCTTCGCCACTTTTTCTGCTCTGTCTGGTTTGTTCACCCCATTATAATGTACGGCAAGCGAAGCGATAATTTCACTGTCGTATGGGAATAAGAATGCGATGCGCTCGCCCCAAAGAGAAACCTTGTCATTGTTGTTCTGATTGAGATATGCATAATAGAACATTCGCATGTCTTCGTGGTTGATGCTATCTGATGGAATCTTGTCTAGGCAAGAAATGCAGGCGGTGTAGTTGCCTACTTTCCGATAGCAGGAAGCCAGTTTCCTGCGTGCTCCCAGGTGAGATGGATTTGCTTCCAGATACTTTTGGTAGTATTGGGTTGCATGAAATACATCATATCTACTCAAACAGCTATCTCCTTGTTGAAGTAAATTAGCTGTGGTCTCGTTGGCCTTGGCATTCATTGCCATACATAGCCATAATATAAGGATCAATCTAAACTGTTTCATCGTTTTTGCTGATTATTTCTTTCTAACTTCGGGAGTGAAAACGACAGGCAAGGTAAACTCCATGTTTACTTCCTCGCCATCGGAGAGTCGGGCAGGCTTCCAATGAGGGCTTCTCTTGAGAAGTTCAATCACAGTCTGCTCATAGGCTTTTTCTTTGGGAGCTTCGAGAACTTTAAACAATCCCAATGTTCCATCCTTTTGAACGGTGAAGTTGATGACGACTCGCGCAGGCTTGTCTTCCAATCCTTTAGGATATTGGATGTTTGTCATCACCCATCTTAGGAAATCGTTGATGTCGCCATTGCCGTTGAAGACAGGCATCTGACCACCTTCCGGCAAAACTGCTATCGTCTTTAACACATGAGGTTGTGATACGCTTTGTGGTTTGAACATAAGGACGATGGTAATACCTATTATTGCTATCACGCAAGCGGCAATCCCAAATACCTTTTTATATATATGAGATTTTGTGTATCTTGTTTCCTGTGCTTTGCCCAGGAAATAAGTTTCTTCCTGATTGTTTTTTTCTTTCATACCTTTTACGATTTTATGGAGTTGTCTAAAAGTGCTTTTAATTGTTTGAGTGGTTCCTTGCTGACGTGCAGAGTGAATTTCTCGCAAAACCGTTCGTTGTACAACACTAGTTCTGAAGTGTTGAGGTTGATGCTGAAAATGTGCTGACTATTAATAATGTAGTTTCTGCCAACACGAGCGAAGAAGTGTGCCGTTTGGTCAAGTTGCTCTACTATTTTCTTCTCAAAGACCACAAGGTTGAACGAGAAGGTGTATTCATCGCCGTTGGTGAGTCGGAGATTGCAATAGCTTCCTTCCGAACAGACGTATGCTATCTGTTCGGAAGCCACTCTGAGCAAGAAGTTGGCATTTGATATGATGAGATATTCTTCCATACTGATAAGTTTGGTGCAAAGGTAAGCAAAATATTTAAAAAGTATGGCTGGAGGTAGCGTGTTTTTTGTGAACCAATGGACTTGTTTTGTGGAGAATATGAAGTCAAACTCCAGATATGACTATCTGTTTAAGGTGGGCAACTAAAATCGTTAAACCACAGAGTGTCTAATAACTAGACAGCCGTGTCAAGTATTTAGACAGGTCGTTTTATGGACTTTCTTTCTATATATTCTGATAATCAGTTGTTTATGTTTTTGGCATAGCCGTTGCCTTGCTATTTTGCAACAAATAAGAATAGTAACAACATAAAGAATAATAAGACAATGAAAAAACTTGCGCTAGTAGCATCCTTCTGTGGCATTACCATAACACAGATGATGGCACAGAACATCAACGGCGAACAGATTTCCGACACGACCCTATTTGATAAGTTCTCCAAAGAACTTGGCGAAGTGGTGGTGAAAGCTCATCTTCCTCAATATAAGAAGACCCACGAAGGACTGCTGACCAACGTGGCAGGAACCGTGCTTAGCAAGATGGGTACGGCAGAAGATGTATTGAAGCATGTGCCGAGCATCGTGAAGAAGAAAGATGGATATGAGGTGGTCGGCAAGGGTACACCTATTATATATATCAACGGCAGGAAGATGCAAGACATCAGTGAGTTGGATAACATCAAATCTTCCGACATCAAGAGTGTGGAAGTCATCCAGAATCCAGGAGCCGCCTACGATGCTTCGGTAAATGCGGTAATCAAAATCAAAACCATCAAGAAGAAAGGCGAAGGCTTCGGCTTTGATACTCGCTCTGTGTATTGGTATAATAAGCACGACAATACCATCCAACAGGTTAACATGAACTATCGTCATAATGGACTGAATCTCTTTGCCACTTATAAGTTCTCTGATGCAACATGGATGCAAAAGGCCACCTACGAACAGACTGTACATGTAGATACGCTTTGGCAACAGCATAACAACAACGAAGTAACAGGTCGCATAGAATCGAATCGTCTTATCAGTGGTTTTAGCTATGATTTCAATGCCAATCATTCCATTGGTGCGAGATACACCTTGACCTCGCCAGGCTATTCTCGCTCAAAAGATTTTTTCGATAGTCAGGTGACAGCCGACGGTAAGTTTTACGACTATATCAAAACCGATGGTCTGACGGTTGACAAGGACAGTCCTAGCCATCAATTGAATGCCTACTACAACGGCATTTGGGGCAAAACCACTATTGACCTGAATACCGACCTCTATTTCAGTACAAACAGGGCTTATGCCTATAGCGATGAACAGAGCCAGGAGCACGATTCTCGTAACATCAACTCCAAGAATCGTGTGAACAACAAGATGGTAGCCACCAAACTCGTAATTACCTCTCCTCTCTTAGGCGGTAATCTCTCCTATGGAGCTGAGTATATCAATACTCATCGTAACGATGACTACGAAGTGAATCGCACCGACCTCCTCGCCAACTCTTATAGCAAGTTGGAGGAGCAGACGGCAAGTCCATTCATCCAATATGCGCACCTCACCCCGATAGGAAACATCACGGCAGGATTGCGATAAGAGTATGTAAGATTCAAGTATTATGATGCAGGCATCTATCAGCCCGAGCAGAGTCGCTCCTTCCGCAACCTCTTTCCTACCATCAGCTATGGTGCGAAGATAGGTAAGGTAATGGCACAGTTGAGCTATTCGGTAAAGACCTCTCGTCCTTCATATAGTCAACTGAGCAACAATGTATCTTATATGAATCGATTTACTCGCCAGACAGGTAATCCTTATCTCGACAACGAAACCAATCACAGAGTGGAATTATCGGGTGTATGGAAGTTCATCCAGTTTATGGTCAACTACAAGGACTCTCGCAATGCCATCATCTATTGGGCAGAGCAAATTCCTGAGGACGAAGCTATTACCATGATAAGTCGTAAGAACGTGAAGAGTCTCAAGAGCATGACCGCCTACATCAGTGCCGCTCCAAAGATAGGCATTTGGGCGCCACAGATCAACTTGGGCATGCAGAAACCCTGGTTCACCCTCCATACTGATGTGGCATCTTATCGCTTGAATCGTCCTATCTTCATGGGCAACTTCAACAATGCCTTCTCCTTGCCATGCGGCATCAACCTTAACGTGGATTATCGCTATCAGAGCAAGGGTAACACGATGAATGTATATCTTGCCAAAGAGCAGCATGTACTGGATGTCAGCATCAGTAAGTCATTCCTAAAGGATGCCCTTACCTTGGAAATAAAAGGCAACGACCTGCTTTATAAATGTTGGGATGCCGACCTGCTCTATAACCAGAAGATGGAACTCCTGCAAGTATCTAAGCGAGGTACGAGAGACCTGCAACTCACCCTTCGCTATAAGTTCAATACCACACGTAGTAAGTACAAGGGAACTGGTGCCGGTAATGCAGAGCTGAATCGACTATAAATATCTTTTATTACTTTTATTCGAAAGTAGAGACATTTAAGATGATTTCCTATAAGGGGAACAAAAAAGCAGCAAACCGCAAAGGGCTTGCTGCTCACGATAGGAGTGATTCCTATTTCTTTTATGGGTTGAGTTTTCTTTATATCCTTATCAGAAAGGGTTTATACTTCCTTCAATACGGTTTCCAATCTTCCGATGAAGTCATCCACATTCTCCTTTGTCAATACCAATGGAGGGAGGATACGGAGGATGTTGGTGCCGGCGCAACCGGTGAAGCAATGCTGCTCGTGGATGAGCTTGCTGCGAACTTCCTTGTGAGGAATATCGAGTACGGCTCCTACCATTAAACCACGGCCACGAACTTCTGTGATATGGCTGTTGCGCTTCTGCAACTCCTTCAGCTGGGCAATGAGATATTCACCAACCTCATGCGCATTCTGTACCAGGTTCTCCTTCTCGAAAACATCGAGAACGGCGAGTGCGGCAGTACATGCCAGGTGGTTGCCACCAAAGGTTGTACCCAACTGACCATATACAGGAGTAAACTCTGGAGAAATCAACACGCCACCCATAGGGAAACCATTGCCGATACCCTTGGCTACGGTGATGAGGTCTGGCTTGATGCCCAACCACTGGTGAGCGAAGAACTTACCGCTTCTACCATAACCGCACTGGATTTCATCGCAAATCAGGAAGGTGCCGTATTTCTTGCAGGCAGCCTGCAAGCCCTGAGCAAACTCAGGAGTAACCATGTTGCAACCACCTACGCCCTGGATAGCCTCGATGATACAAGCGCATACATCGCCCTTGGCAAGTTCCTTTTCCCAAGCCTCCAAATCGTTGATAGGAAGATAGGTTACGTGACCATTATCATTGATAGGAGCGATGATCTTTGGATTGTTTGTTACCTCTACGGCAAGAGATGTTCTGCCGTGGAAAGCCTTTTCTATAGAAAGCACGCGGGTTCTTCCGTTGGTGAATGAAGCCAGCTTCAAGGCATTCTCGTTTGCCTCGGCACCAGAGTTGATGAGGAAGAACTGATAATCTTCATAACCGCTAGCCTTGCCCAGACGCTCAGCGAGTTTCACCTGCAACTTGTTGATGACAGAGTTGGAATAGAAACCCAGGTTGTTCAACTGGTTGGTGAGCATCTCCACATAGTGAGGATGGCAATGACCGATGCTGATAACGGCATGACCGCCATAGAGGTCGAGGTATTCCTGACCCTTGTCGTCCCATACCTTGCAGCCCTTACCTTTTACTATATTAATATCGAAAAGAGGATATACGTCGTAAAGTTTCATGTTAAATCTATGTTTTAAGAAAGACAACTCATAGAGTTATCTTATTACAAACTATTTTTTATGATAGAAGAACGAATGATTTTTCATCCGTTCTTCCGAATTCTTTTATCTAAAATGCTGATGGCTTGAGTTTCAAACCTGTTGTCTGGTCGAGACCAAACATGATGTTCATGTTCTGAACAGCCTGACCCACGGCACCCTTCAGAAGATTGTCGATGCAGGAAGTAATCAGTAGCTTATCGCCATACTTATCCACATGAACCAGGCACTTGTTGGTATTCACCACCTGCTTCAGGTCGATAGCCTTATCCACATAGTGGGTGAACTTGGCATCCTTGTAGAACTCCTTGTAACCTGCCACGATTTCCTCGATAGGCTTGTCGGTCTTTACCACTTCTGTTGCGAAGATGCCACGGGCGAAGTCGCCACGGTAAGGGATGAAGTCGATGGCAGCATCGAGATAACCCTGTGTCTGCTTCAGACTCTCACGAATCTCTGGTACGTGCTGATGGTTGAATGCCTTGTAGATGCTCATGTTGTTGTTGCGCCATGAGAAATGGGTAGTGGCGCCTGGCTTCTGACCAGCGCCGGTGCTACCGGTAATGGCGTTGACAGATACATCGCTGTTGATGAGGCCCATCTTAGCAGCAGGCAACAAACCAAGTTGAATGCAGGTTGCAAAACAACCTGGGTTTGCCACGTGCTGAGCTACGGCTATTTTTGATTCATTTATTTCTGGAAGACCATATACAAAATCGTGAGCGGCTGGGGTTGGCTGCTGGGTAGCAACCACTGTCTCTGGGGCAAGACGGAAGTCTTGTGCCAAATCGATAATCTTCACGTTCTCCGGAACATTGTGCTCCTTCAGGAACGCCTCGCTCTTGCCGTGACCGAAGCAGAAGAAGATGACATCCACCTGGTCGAAAGGCATCTCGGCGGTAAACTTCAAATCAGTCTCGCCATACAATCCCTCGTGAACCTCAGCCACCAGGTTGCCGGCGTTACTCTCGCTGTTGGCAAATACAATCTCTGCCTCAGGATGGTTGATAAGGAGGCGAATCAACTCACCGCCTGTATAACCAGCTGCTCCTAAAATACCTACTTTTACCATATTATCTTTCCTCGTTAGGGTGCATACCATAATAAACACGGAGTGGGGTAGAGCTTACCTTGATGAAGCCCTTTGCATCCTCGGCTGTCCAACCGTGCTGCATCTCACCATACTCACCGAGCTTAGACTTGGTTAAATCGTCTGGTGAATCGACACCAACAGTCTGGAAGCTAAATGGACGGAGCTTCAATATGGCAGTACCGTTTACGTTGCGCTGAGAAGAAGTCAGCATAGCCTCGATATCCGGCATTACTGGCTCCAGGTACTGGCTCTCGTGGAGGAACATTCCGTACCAGTTGCCTACCTGATCCTTCCAATACTGCTGCCACTTGCTCAATGTGCTCTTTTCCAACAGGCGGTGAGCCTCGATGATGAGCTTAGGAGCTGCAGCCTCGAAACCTACACGACCCTTGATACCGATGATGGTGTCACCCACGTTGCAGTCGCGACCGATGGCATAAGAAGCGCCAATCTCCTCAATCTTCTGGATGGCAGCAATCTTATCATCAAACTTCTCGCCGTTGACAGCCACAATCTCACCCTTCTCGAAGGTAATCTTCAGTTCGGCCTCTTCTTCCTTGGCAGTAACGTGCTTCAGATAAGCCTCCTCAGGAAGACCCTGGGTCGGGTCGAGAATCTCACCGCCGCAGATACTGGTTCCCCAGATACCTACGTTATAAGAATACTTCAACTTGGTGAAGTCTGCAAAGAAGCCGTGCTCGTTCAGGTAATCAACCTCCTCCTTACGAGAAAGCGCCTTATCACGAGTCAATGTGATGATCTCTACACCAGGAGCCATTACCAGGAAGGTCATGTCGAAACGAATCTGGTCGTTGCCGGCACCTGTACTTCCGTGAGCGATGGCGTCAGCACCAATCTCCTTGGCGTAACGAGCGATGGCGATAGCCTGGAAGATACGCTCAGAAGATACAGAGATAGGGTAGCAGTTGTTGCGGAGCACATTACCGAAAATCATGTATTTCAATGATTTCTCATAATATTCGTGGGTAACATCGAGAGTGACGTATGCCTTGGCACCCAACTTATATGCGTTCTCCTCGTTGGTCTTCAACTGCTCGGCAGAGAAACCACCTGTGTTAGCGCATGCTGCATAAACATCCCAGCCATCCTGGGTCAACTTCATTACTGTGTATGATGTATCGAGACCGCCGCTGAAAGCGACTACAACTTTTTTATTTGCCATTTTATTTTATGTTTAATATGTGGTGAATAATGTTTAGATGGCAATTTTGCCAACACCTTAAATTATATGTAAGGATTTAAATTTCTGCAGATGGACCGTCAATCTTGCGGATTCTCTCAATCACTTCCTGAGGAAGCTTGATAGGCAGATGCTCCTCTGGGTCGAAGAGCATGGCGGTGCAGATGCAGTATTTGCGGTTGGTACGATGGAGCACATCCACGTTGATGCAGCCCTCGCAACCACGCCAGAATGACTCATCATCGGTCAGGTCGGCGAAGGTAACAGGAAGATAACCCAGCTGGGTGTTCATCTTCATAACTGCCGAACCAGATGTCAAAGAGAAAATCTTGGCATGAGGCCATCGCTGTCGGGCAAGCGTAAAGGTAAGGTTCTTGATGCGCTTAGCCAGTCCCATACCACGGAAGTCTGGGTGAACGATCAAACCTGATGTGGTGACATAGTGCTTGTTGCCCCATGTTTCGATGTAGCTGAAACCTGCGAACTTTTCGCCCTGGAGAGCGATGACCGCCTTGGCTTCGCGCATTTTGGTGGCAACATACTCTGGTGAACGCTTGGCGATACCAGAACCACGCTTCTTTGCAGCTTCTGCAATTGTAGTCAGAATGGTGTCGATGTACTTGATGTGACTTTCGTCAGCCACCATTACTTTAACTTCTGCTTCTTCCATTTTTTCTCTTCTATCTTAAAATGTTTTTGTTTTAATTTTCTTTCTTTATATATAATAAGGTGTATGTTTTGCATAAAAATGCAACTACCTTATATATATTTATGGTGAACGTCTGGAATTACCTCTGCTAGTGCATTGATGATTTCCTCTTCTGTTGTCCCTTTCTTCTTTACCAGAAAGATCGTGTCGTCACCGGCAATGGTTCCAAGAATTTGAGAAATATCACTATTGTCTATGTTATAGGCAATGCTGCTTGCATATCCCGGACGGGTTTTAATCACGACCATGTTCCCGGAGAAGTTGATTGATTGAAATCCGGTATTCACCATCATCTTGCTCACTGGAATATGGTTTGATACTCTCTTATATAATGTATCGTTGGGCAGGACATACGCATATTTTCCACTTGAAGATGCTGCCTTTGCTACCTTGAGCAGTTTTAAGTCACGGCTCAATGTAGCTTGCGTAATCTTAAAGCCTTCTTTGTGAAGAGCCTCCAAAAGTTGGTCTTGCGAACTCAACTCCTGACTTGATATAAGCATCTTCAAAGTTTCCAATCTGCTATTCTTTGCCTTCATATGCTGTATTTTTATTCGTTTAACGGCTGCAAAATTACAATATATTTTGCAAATAACCAAATAAAATGAAAGAAAAATGCATAATATAACATTATTTTGTCTTTTACTATGCATAAACATGGAATAAATATGCATGTATTACCTTCTTTCATACAAATATTCTACACTTGGCTTTTGATGCAGAATAGCCTTTTTTATCCATTTTAAGCTAATTATTGTAAATTATTGAAAGAAAGTCTACGGAAACCGCATCGGTTCAATAAGTTTTTGTTATCTTTGCAGACACAATTCTTAAATTTTAATCAACTTGATATAAAATAAACCTTTAGAAGATGGAAAAAATGAATGTTAAACCAGCAGAAGGTAAGCTGGGTATCTTGGTTGTTGGTTGTGGCGCAGTAGCTACGACCTTCATGACCGGTGTTTTCATGACTCGTAAGGGACTTGCGAAGCCAGTAGGTTCAATGACTCAGTACGACAAGATTCGTGTTGGCAAGGGTGCAGACAAGAAATATTTGCACTACAAGGACATCGTTCCTCTTGCAGATCTTAATGATATCGTATTCGGTACTTGGGATGTTTATCCACAAAATGCTTATCAGGCAGCTATGTATGCTGAGGTATTGAAGGAGAAAGATATCAATCCTGTACGCGAGGAGTTGGAGAAGGTAGTACCAATGAAGGCTGCTTTCGACAAGAACTATGCAAAGCGTCTTGATGGCGACAATGTGAAAGATTGCAAGACCCGCTGGGAGATGGTAGAGGCTCTTCGTCAGGATATCCGCGACTTCAAGGAGAAGAACGGTTGTGCCCGTATCGTTGTTATCTGGGCAGCATCTACCGAAATCTACGTTCCTGTAGATATGAAGATTCATGGTACATTGGCAGCACTTGAGGCAGCAATGAAGGCTGACGACCGCCAGCATGTAGCTCCATCCATGTGCTACGCTTATGCTGCTTTGACAGAGGGTGCTCCTTTCATCATGGGTGCTCCTAATACAACTGTTGATATTCCTGCTATGTGGGAACTCGCAGAGAAGACCAAGATGCCTATCGCCGGTAAGGACTTCAAGACAGGCCAGACTCTTGTCAAGAGTGGCTTCGCTCCTATCATCGGTACCCGTTGTCTCGGCTTGAATGGCTGGTTCTCTACCAATATTCTCGGCAACCGTGATGGTCTCGTTCTCGATGAACCTGCTAATTTCCATACCAAGGAGGTAAGTAAACTCTCTACTCTTGAGACAATCCTGAAACCAGAAGCTCAGCCAGATCTCTATGGTCATGGTAACGATGAAGATACCCAGTACTATCATAAGGTACGTATCAACTATTATCCACCTCGCAACGATAACAAGGAGGGTTGGGATAATATCGATATCTTCGGCTGGATGGGTTACCCAATGCAGATTAAGATTAACTTCCTCTGCCGTGACTCAATCCTTGCTGCTCCATTGCTGCTCGACCTTACATTGTTGAGCGATCTTGCTGCTCGTGCAGGCCGTTTCGGAATCCAGCGTTTCTTGAGTTTCTTCCTTAAGGCACCTATGCACGATTATACTAAGGGTGAAGAGCCTGTAAACCATCTCTACCAGCAGTATACGATGCTGAAGAATGCTATCCGTGAGATGGGAGGTTACGAGGCCGATGAGGAAATCGACTAATCAGGTTATTTCATTTAATACAACACCTTATTATATAAGGCATTAAATTTATATCATGGCACACCTTTGGAATGTTAGAATATCTCTCCATAGGTGTGCCTTTTTGTTTATTTATATAGAAAGTAGACATGGATTCGGTAACGAGTTTTATTTATGGTATGAGTATGATGTTCTTCTCCATGATGGCTTTCCTGTTTTGGAGAAAAGGAAAGGAGATGCTCTTTCGGATGATTATGTGGCTCATGATTGTGGTCGACCTGCAGTTGGTAAAGGACCTGGTTTTCTTTCTGATTTATGGTTTTGACAACGAGCATGCGTGGTATCTTACGTCTTCGTTGGATATGATGATTATTCCGTTCTACAGCTTTGTGTTGATGGAACTGGTGAAGCCGGGCTGGTTCAGATGGGTGAAAGCTTTGATGCTGGAATTGCCTTTCCTCTTGTTGCCGGTGTTCTATATTTTTACCCATAATGTCATCTGGTTTTATGTGCTTTCTGCCTGGGGAGCCATTTATGGATTCTCTACCTTTATATTGCTTTTCTTTATGATTCGGAGGTATCACCGCCAGCTGAAAGAGCGCTTTTCTTATCAGGAAAATATTAATCTGAATTGGCTTCTTGCCATTCTCAATACCTTCTTCCTGATTCTGTTTTTATGGACGCTGAGCTGTTTCGTTATTAATGTGGATTACGACAATATCTATATGGTAAGCTCTCTGATACTCTGGATGCTGATAGATTATTTTGTTTATAGGCATGAGTCAGTGATAGAAGAGTTGAGCGATATTGAAATTGTACCGTTAGAGCAGAACGAAGTAGATGTTTCGGGGATGGCTGCTGAGGTGCAGCGGTTGTTCGAGGAAGATAGAATCTATCTCAATCCGAAACTGAAATTGTCTGATGTGGCGCTGGCTGTAGGTACGAACCGTACTTATCTGAGTCGCTATTTTAACCGGCAGAATGGGCAGACGTTTTATGATTATGTGAATTCTTATCGTATACAGTATGCAGAGAACTTGTTGAAGTCAACGAACTTTCCTTTGCCGGAAATCGCCATCAAATCGGGATTTAATTCTATTTCTACGTTCAGAAGAGTATTTTTTGCCTCTTTTGGTTGCTCTCCTAATAAATATAGGGTAAATGCGTAAGTTGTTGAAGTTTAGGTAGTTTCTAAAAATCAGTGGAACACTGAAAAATGTCAAAAGACACTTTTTGTCCATTTGAAACTTATTTTTGCTATTTTGAAACCATAGTTCTCAATTTTTTTTCTATCTTTGCACCATAGAACTTTTTGAAGAGAATATAACTCTAGCATTTACTTTTTCTAGGAATTAAAAAATAAAGGTTGGCCAACCCGTTGAGGGCAAGCCAACCTTTCTCGTTATGTATGTTATTCTTTGTTTTTTTACTTTATTCCCGGTTCCCGTTTTCATTATTCCTTGTTGCTGCCTCCGAAGATGCGGAGCAAGTAGAGGAAGAGATTGATAAAATCGAGATACAGAGTCAAGGCTCCGATGAGTGCCAGTTTCTGTGCGCCCTCGCTCATGTCGTATTGTGTCTGGAGCATCTGCTTGATCTTCTGACTATCCCAAGCGGTCAAGCCAACGAAGATGGCTACACCTGCGTAACTCAAAATGTAATCAAACCCAGAACTCTTCAAGAACATGTTTACTACGGTAGCGATAATCAGGCCTATCAGCGCCATGAAGAGTATTTTTCCTAAAGAGGTCAAATCCTTCTTGGTAGTGTAACCATAGAAAGCCATCGCTCCGAATGTGCCGGCTGTAATAAAAAATACCTTGGCAATACTGGTCATCGTATATACTACGAATACGGATGAAAGCATGGCACCATTCAAAACCGAGTAGACGATGAAGAGTAGGGTGGCCGTAGTCAGGGAGAGTCTCTGTAGGGCACCGGTAATGATGAATACCAGGGCGAGCTCTGCGATAATCAAACCAAAGAGCAAGCCGCGGCTTGTCATCAAGGTCATCAGCAGGGTAGGACTGCTAGCCACACCATAGGCAGTAACGCCCGTAATCAGGAGAGCTAAGGTCATCCATGTATACACTTTGCGCATCAAAGCAGAGAAAACACCGCTTATACCTCGCTCTTTCTCATTAACAGCAAAGCCATTGCTTTGCTGGTTGTTCTGACTATTTATCAGATTGTACATTTCCTTTTCTGTCATAATTCTATTTTCTTTTGTTATTTATGGTCTATTGAATAATATAATAAGCGCAAAGATAATGCCAATTATTGAAACGAACGATAATCTCTGCGCTTTATTAACATTTATTCCGTAATTTTACGTCATTCTCAGACCCTTTATCAGGATATGATAGTTGCCGCTAGGAATGATGGTGATGTTTGACTTCATGTCAGTCTCCTTGCGGTTGAAACTGATCTGCCATTGCCATCTTAATCTCTTATCTTCTCTTTTTTCTACCTGTCTCATACGCTATTCGTTTTATTTCGAGTGCAAAGATACGTCTTTTCCGTTTTCTACCTATGCGATTTGTGCGATTTGCGTGGATTCGGGAAATAAAGTGCGAAAAATATCATGGAATCATTCTGGAGAATATCTCTGAAGGATAAGAACATAACTCCGAAAGATAGCAGAATATCTCCGAAGGATAAGAAATTATCTCCGAAAGATAGCGGAATATCTCCGAAGGATAAACCCTGAAGACAAATGTAGGTAATTCGATGATGAAGATATGGAAGCTGGGTTGTGGCAGCGAGGTGAAGGGTGAAGGGTATATTTTAAATCTTATATTATATTCTTTTTTTAGGGTTTTTCCGATTTTTGACCCTAGGGTACTTTTTTGATTTTACCCTTTTTTCCTTTACCCACGCGTACATATATAAAATAGAGTTTTCAAACCTTCACCCTTCACCTTTTTATTTAACATTTTGAGTGTCAAATAGTTACGGGTGAAGGGTGGTGAAGGGTGTTTTGCGTATTTTATAAACATATTTTAAGAATTCTGCCCGTTTTTACATATTTTAGCGTCTGTTTACGATTCTGAAATGGATATCTTTTTTTAGAGAGTCCTCTTTTTTTTATGATTTCTTTCTGCAGAAACTCCTAGAAACTTAGTTTAATCGGTATCCTTGATGTATAAGCCGTTAAAATATTATCAGCGAAATAAAGTTAATGGCTATGGATAAGCGTAAACTTCTAAAATATAAGTTATCTTAAAAACATTATAACATTTTAATGTATTGTCAGCGAAATAAAGTTAATGGCTATGGATAAGCGTAAACTTCTAAAATATAAGTTATCTTAAAAACATTATAACATTTTAATGTATTGTCAGCGAAATAAAGTTAATGGCTACGGATGAGCGTCAATTTTTAAATATAAATTAACTGAATTTTCGCATGTGGTTCAAGAACGGGCTGAAGGTCAAAAAGCTCCAGAAGCAGCACGCCCTGAAAGGGCAGAAGCTCCTAGCCCTGGGAGGGCACTGAAAAAGGTACCCAATTTTAAGTTGCATAGCTTGTTTTT
>ENA-OPDC01000039-OPDC01000039.1-human-gut-metagenome-genome-assembly--contig:-NODE-39-length-84864-cov-6.837635_pt1 | contig 84864 bp, 75 predicted proteins | sample MGYA00241620_ERZ501503 | MGnify/ENA primary metagenome ERZ501503 (study PRJEB25962, sample SAMEA2042659) | human gut metagenome | biome: human gut; feature: human-associated habitat; material: faeces...
TAAGTCCTTAGTCGCATAATATCAATAAAGTGTCCGAAAAATGCGGGTCACTACATCTTGAGTCTTTTTTATTTATCCGCAATAGATGCTTGTAGACGATTCAAAAATAATTTAGCAGCTGGCGATAGATTGGTACCATGTTTCCAAATTACTGTTATGGGTTCTTTTATTGCTGGTGTAATAGGTCTAAAGGTTAGACCTGAACCTTTTGAAACATTCGCTAATTTATCTAAGGTTAACAACAAAGCAGCTTTATTCTTAACCATCAAAGTTCCATTAAAGTTTAAATTAACTGTACCAATAAAGTTGACCTGATCTTTGTAATTACCAAACCAGTTATCAAAATAATGCATATGTTCAGCTTGCTGAGAATTGAGAATATTTCTACCAATCAAATCAGCTGGGGTAATCTTGTCTTTCTTAGTTAAAGGATCATCTTCTGGCATCAGAACGCCCCAGACGTCTTTTTCAGGTAGTTGCAGGGCTGCATAATTAGAAAGGTTCAGATTACCAATGATCACCGCAAAATCAACGGTACCAATGTTTAACTTCTTTTCTGCAAATTCATAATCGCCACTCAAAATATGGATCTTTACAGTAGGATAATCTTGGATAATATTACTCAAAATGTCCATGATCCTTTGCATTGCGTAACTTTCACCTGCAGCAATTGTTAAATCGCCACTAATCACAGTAGAAGATTGAAGATTACTCTTAGTCTTTGCAGTTAAAGCTAAGATTTCTTTTGCTTGCTCTAATAAATATTGTCCAGCTGGAGTCAAAGTTAAATGACGGGACCGGCGATTGAATAATTTGACTCCCAATTCATCTTCTAAGTCAGCAATTTGTCTTGATAGAGCTGGCTGAGAAACTAACAATTTTTGAGCAGCTCTGGTCATGTTTAGTTCTTCTGCTGTAGCAACAAAATAGTTTAAAACTCGTAATTCCATTTTTTACCATAAAAAATAATTATAATATGTGATACTTAATAAGCTTTTTACATTGCTTAGCTTACCTTTTAAACTTAATTTGAGCAAGAAAAAGGAAGTATAAAAAATGGATGCAAATAATAAAGATCTTATTACGCAACTAATAGCGCAGAATCAACGTCTTCTTCAGAATCTGAATACACAGCGTCATTGCAGTTGTGAAGTATGTCAACTTGTTAGTGAAATTATAGGGCGGGAAGTACCAGCTAGTACGGAAATTAGAGTTTCATTTTATTCTGACTATGGACGCAATATCAAGCTAGGTGAGCAATGATGGTTGACCTAGGTGGCATCACTATTGAGGATGATGTGCTAATTGGACCAGGTGCATATCTAATTTCAGTAAATCATCAGTTGAAGCCCAAGCAGCGAAAAGAATTGGAACTTAAACCAGTAGTAATTGAGAGAAATGCGTGGATTGGGGCAAAAGCAATGATTTTACCAGGCGTTACTATTGGTGAAAATGCTGTAGTTGCTGCAGGTGCAGTTGCAGTTGCTAGTAAAAATGTTCCGGCTAACACAGTAGTAGCTGATATACCGGCAAGAATCATTAAGAAAATTAAGGATTAAAAAAAGCCGCGATTTTTCGCGGCTTTTTAGTTATACAGCTTTTTCATTGTGCCAAACTTTGGAAATGATGTATAAAACTATGAAAGTGATGATGGCGGCAATCATAGGAATACGATAGCTGGGTAAGATTAAAAGCAAAATAATCATTAGAACAAAGAAGAATAAAATTAAATAATCCATATATGGGAAACCTGGCATCTTGAAATCATTTAATTCAGAGTCAGGTGTTTTTCTTCTAAAGGAAATATGGGTTAAAACCATCAAACACCAGATGATTAAAAACATGCTAGTTGAAGTGGAAGAAATAAAATTAAAGGCCTGATCGCCAATGATTAGAGTAATAATAGGTGCACATGCCATTAATAAAGCGGATAAAATTAAAGCGTTTTGTGGCAATTGTCTTCTAGATAGATGTCCAAAGGTTTGGTTCCATTCTCCATGACCACCATAAGTGACAGAGAAAAGAAGACGACCAGCGCTATATAGAAAGCTGTTAGTTGATGAAACTGCAGCTGAAATTACAACAAAGTTAATGATTGAACTTGCATTTCTAATGCCAGTGGCACCGAGTGCTTGTACAAATGGACTAGAATTAGTTGATACCTTTGACCAAGGGATCACTAGTAAAATACCTAAGATTGCCATTACATAAAACAAAATGATACGAACAGGTAACTGATTAATTGCTCGCTTTAAGGTAGTTTTAGGATTTTGGGCTTCCGCAGCAGTTAAACCAATAAGTTCAACTCCAATAAAACTAAAGATAACCATTTGGAAACCTTGCAAAAATCCTTTAGTACCTCTAGCAAAGAAACCACCGTGATCATCTAAGTTGGCAAAGGCAACAGGACCAAATGATGTTTTACCACCAGTGATTAATAGATAAGCGATCAATAAAACAAAAGCAACTACTGTCACGATTTTGATAATGGCAAAACTGAATTCCAAATTACCAAAAACACGAGCTGAAATTAGATTGATGATCAACAAAACGGCAATTGTAATTAATCCTGGAATCCATGGTTTTAAATTTGGAAACCAATATTCAAAATAAATTCCTAAGGCAGTTGTTTCTGCCATTCCTAAAGTGATCCAACTAATCCAATAAAGATATCCGGTAATAAATCCGATATTTTTACCGAGATATTGTTCAATAAAATCAATGTAAGTGTGTTTATGAAGGTCAGACATAATCATTTCGCCTAAGGCTCGCATAAGCAAGAATAGGAAAATACCTACAATGATATAAATCAGAATAACGCTAGGACCTGCGCGGTGAATACTATCACCAACCCCTAGAAAAAGTCCGGTTCCAATTGTTCCACCTAAAGCAATTAATTGAATATGTGCATTGCTTAGGGTTCTTTTATAGCCAGAATCAGTCTGCGATTTTTTCTCATTCATATAAGGTCCCCCATATTTTCATATATACTTAATATTTTATCATTGTTAAGGAGTTGCACCAGCTTTAACAGATAAATTTAAAAAATCTATAAAAAGCATGTGATTATAAGTTTGGTAATTCACAAAGTAAATAATTTAACAAGCGCTTTCATTGGCGCAAAATCAAAAATATAAATGCTCTAAAAAGATTGTTAACCTGACTTATCATAAATTAAAACATTTACATTTGTTAGTATTGTGCTATAGTTGACATTGTAAATTAGTTCACAAGAATTAGTAGATCTTAGAGGTAATAAGTAATGGCTAAGACACAACAAAAACAGACTCTTACAGAGGAAGAAAAGAAAAAGCAAATCTACGACATGGTAGATAACTTAGTAAAGAAATCACATGTTGCATTAGACCAAATGGCTAACTTCACACAAGAACAAGTTGATAAGATCTGTGAAGCAGTTGCTACTGCCGGTGAACAAAATGCTTATCCATTGGCTAAAATGGCCGTTGAAGAAACTAAGCGTGGTGTGGTAGAAGACAAAACTACTAAGAATATGTACGCTAGTGAAAATATTTGGAATAGTTTACGTCACGAAAAGACTGTTGGCGTAATTGAGGAAGACAAGGAATTAGGTTTAACCAAGATTGCTGAACCTAAGGGTGTCATTGCTGGTGTTACTCCAGTAACTAACCCAACTTCAACTGTTATTTTTAAAGCTATGCTTGCTTTAAAGACTAGAAATACAATTATCTTCGGCTTCCACCCACAAGCTCAAAAGTGTTGTGTAGAAACTGGTAAGATTATTCGTGCTGCTGCTGTTGCCGCTGGTGCTCCAGCAGACGCAGTTCAATGGATTGAAGAACCAAGTTTAGATGCTACTACTGATTTAATGAATAACCCAGGCGTTCAAACTATTTTGGCTACTGGTGGTCCAGGTATGGTTAAGGCTGCTTATTCATCAGGTAAGCCAGCTATTGGTGTTGGTCCTGGTAACGGTCCATCTTACATTGAAAAGTCAGCTAACATCGACCGTGCTGTTTATGACATTGTTTTGTCAAAGAACTTCGATAATGGTATGGTTTGTGCTTCTGAAAATTCAGTTGTTGTAGACGACGAAATTTACGACAAGGTTGTTGATGAATTCAAGAAGTGGGACTGCTACTTCTTAAACAAAGAAGAAATTAAGAAGTTCGAAGAACACTTCATCGACCCAAGACGTGGTACTGTTGCAGGTCCTGTAGCTGGTAAGTCAGCTTACGAAATTGCTAAGCTTTGTGGTGTTGATGTACCAAAGAACACCAAGGTAATCGTTGCTGAATACAACGGTGTTGGTAGAAAGTTCCCACTTTCAGCTGAAAAGCTTTCACCAGTATTCACTTTGTACCGTGCTAAGAATCATGACGATGCCTTCAGAATTTGTTCTGAACTTCTTGATTACGGTGGTCGTGGTCACACCGCTGGTCTTCACTCAAGCGACAAGAAGATCATTGATGAATTTGCAATGAAGATGGATGCTTGCCGTATCTTGGTTAACTCACCAGCTGCCCTCGGTGGTATCGGTGACCTTTACAACAACATGTTGCCATCACTTACTTTAGGTACTGGTTCTTACGGTGCCAACACCTTCTCACACAACATTGGTGCTAAGGACTTGCTTAACATCAAAACAGTTGCTATGCGTCGCGACAACATGCAATGGGTAAAGGTTCCTTCTAAGACCTACTTCGAACACAACGCAGCTAACTACTTACGTCACATGCCAAACGTAAATCGTTTCTTCATCGTTACTGATGAAGGTGTTGCTGATCAAGGCTTTGCTGATGAAATTACTGACATCATTTCAAAGCGCCGTGGCCAAAAGGAATACGAAGTATTCAAGGCTGTAACTCTTGATCCTAACACTGACGTGATTAAAGACGGTGTTCACAGAATGAACATCTTCAAGCCAGACGTTGTGATTGCTATCGGTGGTGGTTCAGTAATGGACGCTGCTAAGGCAATGCGTTTGTTCTATGAAAACCCAGAAATGAGTTTTGAGGAAGCTTACCAAAAGTTTTTGGACATCAGAAAAAGAGTAGTTCGCTTCCCAAAGATTAACGGCGTTCAACTTGTATGTATCCCAACTACTTCAGGTACTGGTTCAGAAGTTTCACCAATTGCTATCATTAGCGATGCTAAGACTGGTATTAAGCACACTTTATGTGATTATGCTTTAACTCCAGATGTTTCAATTGTTGATGACCAATTCGTACAAACTTTACCAAAGCGTTTGATCGCTTGGTCAGGTTTTGAAGCATTAGGCCACGCAATTGAAAGTTATGTTTCAACTATGGCTACTGACTTCACTCGTGGTTGGTCACTTGAAGCTATCAAAACTATCTTCGCTAACTTGAAGAAGTCATACGATGGCGACCTTGACGCAAGAAAGCAAATGCATGATGCCGCAACTATTGCAGGTATGGCATACTCAAACGCCTTCCTTGGCCTTGAACACTCAATCGCTCACACCGTTGGATCAACCTTCGATATTCCAAGTGGCGTAAGTGATGCAATTGCTTTACCACAAGTTATCCGCTTCAACTCAAAGCGTCCTGAAAAACTTGCCATGTGGCCTCACTACTCAGTTTACCGTGCTAAAAGTGACTACGCCGACATTGCTAGAGCAATCGGTTTGACTGGTTCAAGCGATGACGAATTAGTTGAAAAGCTTGTCCAAAAGATCATCGACTTGGCTGAATCAGTTGGCATCAAGATGGCTTACAAGGGCTACGGTGTTGACAAGGCTGAATTCGACAAGAAAGTTGACGAATTAGCTGTTGAAGCATACGGTGACCAAAACACTGTAACTAACCCAACTGCTCCACTTATTAGCCAAATCATTCAATTAATGAAAGATTGCTACGAAGGCAAGGGTATTGTTAATAACAAATAAAGATTAACAGCATAAAAAATAGCTATCAGATAACGATTCTGATAGCTATTTTTTTGCCTTCAAAAGTATTATACCAATTTTGTGAATTATTACTTGACCACTTTGGCTAAAAAGGCTATTATGACTACTGTAATCATAAAAACAAACTAGTCCATTAAGAAATATTGAACTAGACCAAAGGAGAAAAATATGTGCGGAATTGTTGGAGTTGTAGGTAAGCCTGCAAGAGATATTATTTTAAATGGATTAACTAATTTGGAATACCGTGGCTACGATTCAGCTGGTATTTACTTAAACGATTTAAATGGACACGAATACTTAACCAAGGCTGTTGGCCGTATTTCAAACTTGAAAGAAAAGTTAACTCCAGATGAACAAGGTTTAGTTGGTATTGGTCATACCCGTTGGGCAACCCACGGTAAGCCAACTGTTGACAACGCTCACCCTCACTTTGATGAAACCAAACGCTTCTACTTAGTTCACAACGGTGTGATTGAAAACTACGCCGAATTAAAAGAAAAGTACTTACAAGGTGTTAAGTTCCACTCAGATACTGATACTGAAGTTGTTGTTCAATTAATCAGCAAGATTGCTCGTGACCAGAACTTAGATACCTTTTCAGCATTTAAGGAAGCTTTGAAGCTTGTTAAGGGTTCATACGCATTCTTACTTGTTGATGACACTGAACCAGATCACGTATTTATCGCTAAGAACAAGTCACCAATGATGCTTGGCTTGGGCGATGGCTTTAACATCATTGCTTCAGATGCTATTTCAGTTCTTGATCAAACTAAGACCTTCGTTGACTTACAAGATGGTGACGTTGGTGACATTACCAAGGATTCATACACTATCGAAACTATTGACGGTAAGAAGGTTGATCGTGAACCTCACGTTTTGAACATCGATCCAAACGCTGCTTCAAAGGGTACTTACGAATTCTACATGTTAAAGGAAATCGATGAACAACCTGGCGTTATGCGTCACATGTCACAAAACTACCTTGACGAAAACGGTGAACCAAAGGTCGATTCAAAGATCGTTGATGCTATTTCAAAGGCTGATCGTCTTTACATCTTCGCTGCAGGTACTAGTTACCACGCAGGTCTTGTAGGTAAGACTATTTTTGAACACTACACTGGTATTCCTACCGAAGTTGGTTATGCTTCAGAAGCTGGTTACCACTTCCCAATGATGAGCAAGCACCCATTCTTCATCTTCTTGACTCAATCAGGTGAAACTGCTGACTCACGTGTTGTTTTGAAGGAAGCTAACAAGCGTGGTATTCCAAGTTTGACTATGACTAACGTTGAAGGCTCAACTCTTTCTCGTGAAGCCGACTACACTATGCTTTTAGGTGCAGGTCCTGAAATCGCTGTTGCTTCAACTAAGGCCTACACTGCTCAAGTTGCTTTGCAAGCCGTTTTAGCTAAGGCTTTGGGTGAAAAGTTAGGCGTTCAAGAAGCTAAGGACTGGAACTTGAAGCATGACTTAGCAATCGCTGCTGAAGGTATCCAACAAATCGTTGATGGTAAAGAAAAGCTTGAAAAGCTTGCTAAGAAGTACATAGTACCATCAAGAAACGCATTTTATATCGGTCGTGGTATCGATCACGCTGTTGCCCTTGAAGGTGCCTTGAAGTTGAAGGAAGTTTCATACATCCAAACTGAAGGATTCGCTGCAGCTGAACTTAAGCACGGTACTATTTCATTGATTGAAAAGGGTACTCCAGTTATTGCTTTGATCAACGACCCAGTTACTGCTGACCTTACTCGTGGTAACATTCAAGAAGTTGTTTCTCGTGGCGCAAGCATCATCACTATTGTTGGTAAGAAGTTTGCTAACGCTGCTGACACTATTGTATTGCCAGATATCAACTACTACATGTCAGCACTTTTGACTGTTGTACCAACTCAACTTCTTGCATACTACGCTTCAAAGGACAAGGGCTTAGATGTTGATAAGCCACGTAACTTGGCTAAGAGTGTAACTGTTGAATAATTAATTAAAATTACACATATAATAATTTTTTAGAAGACAGATTGAGGTCTGTCTTCTTTTTTGCTTTCAAGTATAATCTATGTTAAGAATAATTTATAAATAGATAAAAGGCGATACTATGTTTTTAACGCAAAGGCAGAAACAAATTCTGCAACTTTTTCTTGAAAATCAAACAGGCGTGACGATCAAGCAGATCGAGGAAAGTCTGGGAATTAGTCGGCGGACAGTTTATCGTGAATTTGGCGATTTAAAAAAGAATAAGCTAGAAATCGTTAACCAAAAGGGCAAGTATTACTTGTCAGGTGACGCAAAAGAATTGCGCGAAGTTAAAAAGTTGGTGCGCACTTCCCATAGCCAATCCGTGATGTCGATTGATAAAAGAGAAAAAGCAATTGCGGCTACGCTTTTAATTAGTACAGAGCCTTGTAAAATAATCCAGTTTGCGTTAGATTTAAATGTTAGTGAAGCCACAATTCAAAATGACCTGAATTCAGTAGAGAAGTCGCTCAATCGTTATCACATTAAATTGATTCGGAAAAAGGGCGTGGGACTTTCGATTGAGGCGCCTGAAAAAGTGCGCCGCCAGGTATTTGTGGACGTGATGCTCAATGAAATCAACGAGTATGACTTCTTCAAATATTTGCATAATGATATTAAGAGCAACAATCCATTTTTGAACATAATTGATAAGAAACTATTGCTAACGGTTGATTCATGCTTGAAGGAAAGTGTTTTTAATAACGTCAAAATTGATACCGATCAAAAGATGATCGAATTGATTCTGATTTTTGCGGCTACGCTTAAACGGACCATGGCGGGATGCAAGCTAGATTTCATTCAACCGGCAGAAAATACAATGAAATATCAAGGCTACGTTTATCGCTTTATGGCTTTATTTGCCAAAACTAAGACGAGCAGTATCCAGGTAGATCAAAACGATATTTCATATTTGGCCAATAAGTTGCTGGCCTGCGACTACCACAACACGTATCTGACTTATAACGATAGCGAATTGGCTATTTCTGTTAAAGTGAAAAACTTCGTGCAATCTGTTTCAGAAGAAGTTCGCTGGGACTTTAAAAAGGATCCGAACTTCATGACTAAGCTGACCAAGCATGTGATCAGTTTGGTGCAGCACCGCGTTGCACTTTTGCCTGATACGCCAATCGAAATTTTGGCTGGTTTGAGTCACCAATTTGATAAATTGTACGCAGCTATTCAACGATATTGGAGTGTCGATTTCCCTGATAATCATTTGACGGATTCAGAGCTGCAGCTGATTTTGTTGTATTTTGCTAACGAATATACTAGTCAAAACAATAATCGCAACCTCACGGCACTGGTTATTTGTGAAAACGGGATCGGGACTTCGGCGATTTTGAGTGCTCGACTTAAAAAGGAGTTTCCTGAAATCAAACAGATTAAGGTCAGCCGTGTTTCGACATTGAATCAGATCGATTTGTCGCAATACAATTTGATCTTTTCAACCTTGAAGCTAAAAGGTTTCTCTCGTGATTATCAGCTAGTTAGTCCATTGCTGCTGGATAATGAAATCGAGCGTATCAAGAATTACTTACAGGAATATGAACAAAAGTATCCGCTTGATACAGATACGCAATCGATCGTTGAAAATCACCACAAAGACTCTGCGGCGCGCTTGTCTAAGATATCTATCAGCACGCTTTTCTGTTCAGAACTAGTCAACGGCATCACAATCCAGCATTTGGAGTATAATTCGCAAGACTTGATCGCAGTAATTCAGGAATGTTTGGCCCACTCAGATTCAACTTTGATTCGCAAGCAAATGCCTGTAGCCAAGAATCTGCTTAAAAGAATAAGAATGGCACCGGTAGGAATTCCTAACAGCCATATTGCATTGCTGCACACGAGAAGCCCAGAAATTACTCGCTGTTCTTTTAGCATGTTCGATCTGGACAATGAAATCTCTCTTTTATCAATGGATCACAATATGATTCAGGTCAAAAGAATCCTTCTTATGTTGGCACCAGACAATTTATCTGATTCAGAGCAGCAACTGTTAAGCATGGTTTCCAGCATGATCATCATGAGTGACAGCAACTTGAATTTGTTCACTAATGGTAATCAAGAACAGATAAAAGATGCTCTTGCCGACCTATTTTTGGATGAAATTAAAAAAGGGCTTACATCAAGTAAGAATATTAAAGCTTAATAGAATAGGCATACTCAGACTCTGGCACAGTTTTGTGCCAGAGTTCTATTTTTGTGTCATTGTAAACGCTTACTGATTGACTTACGATAAAAATGTAAGTTGATTAGAGAGGGAGAAGAAAATGGCACAAGCAAAGAGTAAATCTTCCGTTAAAGTGAAGGTTCAAAAATTTGGTACCGCATTATCCGGTATGATTATGCCGAATATCGGTGCGATCATCGCTTGGGGTCTTACCGCTGCATTCTTCATGTGGCCAAACGGTTGGTTCCCAAATAAAAATATTAATAATCTAGTTCAACCTATGCTTCACTATCTGTTACCACTTTTAATTGGTTACACAGGTGGTCGTATGGTTGATGACGAACGTGGTGCCGTTGCCGGTGCAATTGGTACACTCGGTGTTATCGTTGGTACTCAACAACCTATGTTCTTAGGTGCCATGATTATGGGTCCACTCAGTGCATGGGTATTAAAGAAAATCGATAATGCATTCCAAGACAAGATTAAATCTGGTTTTGAAATGATTTATAACAACTTCTCACTTGGTATCTTAGGTATGATTGCTGCGATCTTTGCCTACTTTATCATCGGACCAGTTATGGCAGTGGGAAGCTACTGGGCAGGTGTTGGGGTAAATGCAATCATCAAGGCTCACTTATTACCACTTGCCAACATCATTATTGAACCAGCCAAGGTATTGTTCTTAAACAACGCTATTGGTAACGGTATCTTGGTTCCATTAGGTATTCAACAAGCTGCTCAAGCAGGTAAGTCAGTATTGTTCTTAATGGAATCAAACCCAGGTCCTGGTCTGGGTATTTTGATTGCCTTCTGGTTATTCGGTAAAGGCAGATCCAAGAGTTCAGCTCCAGGTGCCGCAATTATTGAATTCTTTGGTGGTGTTCACGAGATTTACTTCCCATATGTATTAATGAAACCATCTTTGATTCTTGCCGCAATTGGTGGTGGTGTAACAGGTACGTTCTTGTTCACAACCCTTGGTGGTGGTTTGAAAGCCGCTGCTTCACCTGGTTCAATCATTGCGATCTTGATTGTTTCTGCTAAAGACGCATATGTCGGCAACATTATCGGTGTTGCAGGTGCTGCAGTTGTTTCATTCATTCTTGCCGCTATTATTCTTAAGAATGATAAGAGCTCTGGCGATGACTTAGCTGCAAAGCAAGCTCAAATGGAAGCTATGAAGGCTGAATCAAAGGGTCAATCAATGCCAGAAGCAGAAAATGCACATGAATCAGTTAAATCATATGCAAATGTTAAGAAAGTTATCTTTGCATGTGACGCTGGTATGGGTTCATCCGCAATGGGTGCTTCATTGTTGCGTGATAAGTTTAAGAAAGCCGGCATTAAGTTGCCAGTAACTAACACAGCTGTTAGAAACTTGAAGGATGAAAATGGCTTGTTAGTTATCACTCAAGAAGAATTAGCAGATAGAGCTTTGCAAAAGACTCCAAATGCTATGCACGTTTCAGTTGGCAATTTCTTGAGCAGTCCAAAATATGACATAATCGTTGCAAGCTTTAAGGCTTTGACTCAAGTTGAAAACAAGCCTGAAGCTAAACCAGTAGAAAAGAAAGTTGGTTCAGTTGAAGGAATCGACTTCAGTAAAATTAAAGAAGTAAACTTCATTCGTCACGATCAACACGTAGGTACTGCTACGATGGCAACTAGTCTGTTCAGGGATGCAATGAAGAAGGCTGGTAAGACTACTCCAGTTAAGGCTGTCAGAATCAATGAACTTGACGATGACGCTAGTCACTTGGTAATCGTAACTCCAGCAGCTAACAAGAACTTAGCTGTTAGATACAGTAACATTCAAACTTTGGTAGTGAACGACTTGCTTAAAGACAAGAAGCTTGCTGAAGCTATTCAGAATTTGCACTAGAAAGGGATGAGCTAAATGAAACTAGATCCTAAGATGATTAAACTTAATCAAGACGTGCCCACACGTGATCAAGCAATCAGAATGGCTGGTCAATTGTTAGTTGACGGCGGTTGCGCAGATCCAGAATATATTGATTCAATGATTGCACGTAACAACGACGTGTCAACCTACATGGGCAATTTCATCGCCATCCCTCACGGAACTGACGAAGGAAAAAAGCATATTAAAAAGACTGGAATTTCTGTAGTACAGATTCCGATGGGCGTTGACTTCAGTAATCCAGATGATGATACGGAACAACTAGTAACGGTTGTCTTCGGGATTGCCGGATTAAACAACGAACACTTAAATATTTTGTCACAGATTGCGATTTTCTGTAGTGACGTTTCGAACGTTGCCAAATTAGCTGACGCACAATCACCACAAGAAATTATTGATTTATTAAAGAACGTAGGAGATTAAAAAATGAGAGCAGTACACTTTGGTGCAGGTAACATTGGTCGTGGATTTATTGGTGAAACTTTAGCAGATAATGGTTTTGGCATTGACTTCGTTGATGTTAACGAAACTATTATCGATGAATTGAACAAGCGCGGTGAATATGACATTGAATTAGCCGCACCTGGCAAGAAGAGAATTCACGTTTCAAACGTAGACGGTATTAACAACGCTAAGGATCCAGACAAGGTAGTTGAAGCAATTAAGTCAACTGACATGATTACTACTGCTATTGGTCCTAAGATTTTGGCCATCATTGCTCCACTTATTGCTAAAGGTTTAACTGCAAGAGTTCAATCAGGCAACACTAAGCCACTTGACGTTATTGCATGTGAAAACATGATCGGTGGTTCAGAACACTTGAAGGAAGAAGTTTACAAGCACTTAGATGACGATGTAAAGCCAGAAATCGACAAGTACATCGGCTTCCCTAACGCAGCTGTAGACAGAATCGTTCCTATTCAACACAATGATGATCCATTGTTCGTATCAGTTGAAGACTTCAAGGAATGGGTCATTGACGAAAGTCAAATGAAGAACAAGGATATCAAGTTAAAGGGTGTTGATTACGCTCCAGACCTTGAACCTTATATTGAAAGAAAGTTGTTCTCAGTTAACACTGGTCACGCAACTGTTGCTTACACTGGCAAGAGCGTTGGCTACTCAACTATTGGGGATGCCATCAAGGATCCCTTCGTATTGAAGCAAGTTAAGAGAGTTTTGAGCGAAACCCGTTCACTTCTTTACAACAAGTGGAACAAGGAATTTACTGAAGAAAGCCTTGAAGAATACCACAACAAGATTTTGAGCAGATTCCAAAACCCATATATTTCAGACGACATTGCCCGTGTTGGTAGAACTCCAATCCGTAAGTTAGGCTATAACGAAAGATTCATTCGTCCTATCCGTGAATTGAAGGAAAGAGGATTAGACTACAGTGCATTGATGGAAACTGTTGGTAGAATCTACCACTTTGACGAACCAAAGGACAAGGAAAGCGTTAAGTTAATGCAAATGCTTAAAGACGAAGCCTTGAAAGATGTCATCGTTGAAACTACTGGCTTGAAGAATGATCCAGAGTTAGTAGAAGAAATCGTTGAATCATACAAGGCTGCCGACAAAGACTCCAAGAAGTAATAACCTAAAATAATTCACCCCAAAGACGATCTGTCTTTGGGGTGTTTTTATACCATTATTTGTTAAAAAATGAACAATTTTGATAATTGTTTTTAAATATTTCAAAAAGTAGGTAATAAATTAATATTTGCTAAATAGTGGCGAAAATGAATTTGATGGATTGTAATAAATGATTGGATTCATTGATATATCAGTGCTTATAACTGATTTGACTTGTTACGGATTTTGGAAAAGTGTTTTAAATAAGAGATGAAAGAGCTATACTATTAAGTGAAATTTCACTTGTGAAAAATATAACTAATAAATTGGAGGATTTTTGCAATGAAGAAGGTTCTGGCAATAAATTCAGGCAGTTCATCATTTAAATTTAAATTATTCTCTTTGCCTGATGAAAAGGTAGTGGCATTCGGTATGGCTGATCGTGTTGGCTTACCTGGGGCTAGCTTTAAGATTGCCTTGCAAGATGGCAATGAACATATTGAACATGTTGAGGTCCCTGATCAAGAAGCTGCAGTAAGTCTACTGCTTAAAGCTTTAAAGAAATATCATGTAGTTGAAGACTTAAACGAAATCGTTGGCGTAGGACACCGTGTAGTGAGCGGTGGCGAAATCTTCAAGGATTCTACTGTAGTTGATCAAGAGGTTTTGCAAAAGATCAAAGACTTGTCAAACTTTGCCCCACTGCATAACCCAGCAGAAGCACGCGGAATCGAAGCATTTATGCATGTTTTGCCTAAGGTGCCACAAGTTGCCGTGTTTGATACTTCTTTCCATCAAACGCTGGATCCTGTTCATTATTTATACTCAATTCCTTATGACTACTACAAGGAATACGGTGCACGTAAATATGGTGCTCACGGCACATCTGTCCACTATGTAACTTTAGAAGCTGCTAAGATGATGAAGAAGGATCTGAAAGACCTTAAATTGATTACCTGCCACTTAGGTTCTGGCTCATCAATCACTGCAGTTAAGAATGGTAAGTCATATGACACCTCAATGGGCTTCAGTCCACTTTCTGGGATCACTATGGGTACTCGTTCAGGCGACATAGATCCATCGCTTTTGCAGCACTTGATGCATGAGACCGGCATTTCAATGAATGAGATGATCAATATTTTGAATAAAAAATCTGGTTTACTTGGCATTTCAGGCATTTCATCAGATATGCGCGATTTGAAATACAACAAGAATCCACGTGCAGTCCTTGCTCGTAAGATCTTCCTTAACCGGATTGTCCGCTATATTGGTGCATATATTGCTGAAATGGGCGGTGTCGATGGTATCGTGCTTACTGCTGGCGTTGGTGAGGGCGACGTAGGCATGCGTCAAGCAATTATGGATGCCTTTAAGTACATGGGCGTAAACCCTGACTACGAGGCTAATAAGACCAATGGACAAAAGTTTATTACTAAGCCAGACTCTTCAATTCAGGTGATGGTAATTCCAACCAATGAAGAATTAATGATTGCTCGCGATGTCATGCGTCTTACTAAGTGTGCCGTTTTAGCATAAGTACAAGTTATTTGTGAGAATAATAATTAGATATTTTTCTTTAATGGCAAAGTGGTCTTAAATAGAAGATGAAGATAACCATCTTAGAAAGGAAGATAATATGTCAATTAAAAAAGATGCACAAACTGCACACGCAAACTTATTAGAAAAAACTGATCCAGAAGCCTTAGAAAGAATTAATCACTTTGCCTTTGACGAAGTTCAAGCAGATGTTGATTTGCCAGATAGAACTAAGATGCTCTCTACTTTGGCCTACCTTTTGGGGATGCAAGGCGTTGATGAGTACAAGGTAATGCTTCCTGTAGCCCTTGATAACGGTGTAAGTCCTGTCGAAGCAAAGGAAGTTTTATACCAAGCCGTTGACTACTTAGGTTTAGGTAGAGTCTTCCCATTCTTTAATGCTACTAACGACGTTTTACGTGCACGTGGCGTAGAAATGCCTCTTCCAAGCCAATCAATCACGACTATGGATAATCGTTTTGAAAAGGGCGAAGAGACCCAAATTCGCTTATTTGGACCACAAATGAAAGACTTTGCTAAGAAGGGTACTATCAACAAGTGGTTAGTAGATAACTGCTTTGGCGATTACTACACTAGAAAAGGCTTAAGTGACAATGACCGTGAAATGGTAACCTTCTGCTACATTGCTGCACAAGGCGGCTGTGAACCGCAACTTTTAGCACATGCTCAAGCTAATATTAAATTGGGTAATGATAAAGAGTTCTTAATGAAAGTGATTGAACAAAACGTTCCATTCATTGGTTACCCAAGAAGTTTGAACGCTGTAACCATTGTTAACAAGGCCGATGAAGCGGTTAATGGTAAAGATTAAAAAATAATAAGAATGAGGCGTTTTATTTAACACTTGCACCTGATGGCACTACAATATAATTGTAATCAGATCTGATGAAACTATAATGTAATGGTTATCAGGAAGGAAGCTTTTATTATGGCAGATGCATTAGAAATTGAACAAACCGCTATGATTGATCGTGAAATGGACCAAGTTTTTGATTGGGCAAAGGGTAACCACATGCCTATTCGTGACGCTATCTGGGACCACGAAATGGAAGCAAATGGCCACGACACGATGAAGACTGAAGCAGCTGTTGAATGGATCCTTAAAGCCAGCGATGACGAAGTTAAGGATTACTGCGAAAAGAACTTAAAGAAGTAACTTAAAACATTCTATTTAATTAAATAATTTCGTCTGCACATAAGGTGACCAAGTCTAGAGGATTTGGTCATTTTTTTGATCCTAATTTCTTGACCTTCATTAATAAATATTTAATAATTGTTTTAATTATTAAAGGTTGGGTGACAAAAATGATTATGGAACATTCGGCAGGTGCAGTTATTTATCGAAGAGCTGTTAGCGGAGAGCTAGAATATTTAATTGTACAGAGCGTAGTAAATCATAACTGGGGTTTCCCTAAAGGACACTTAGAAGGCGAGGAGACAGCCCAAGAAGCAGCTAAACGTGAAGTTGCGGAAGAGGTAGGGCTAAAGCCAGAATTTGATTTCAATTTTATGCGTAAGAAGAAATATTCATTAACAGAAAAGAAAACTAAAACTGTTACATATTATCTGGCCAAGTACGTTGCAGGACAAAAGGTAGCTAAGCAAAAAGAAGAGATCTTAGCAGACAAGTGGGTTACTTTTAAAGAAGCTAAAAAGTATCTAACAGAACATGGCAAGATGGACGTACTAAGAGCCGCGCGGGATTACATTAAGCAATAAAAAATACGAGAGCATTAAGCTCTCGTATTTTCGTCATTAAGAAATCTTATTTAATTATATGAAACATTTCCTAATTAGCTTAATTCTTTGATGATAGCTTCCAAAGTCTTCTTAGCCTCATCTTGGATTGGAGTTTCTGGGTGTTCTTCATCGTACTTGTTGAGCCAGTTCAAACGATCTTGCATTCTCTTGGCCAAGGTCTTTTGGTATTCTGGGTCTTCAAGGTGAACTTCGTAACCGTCAATTGGTAAGTAGCTTACACCCTTGAAGTTACCGAATGGCTTGAAGTCGCTGTCCTTAATGTTGCCGTTAGCCAAGTCTTCAATTAACTTCTTAGTAACTTCCTTTGGAATATCCTTGCCCATGAATGCGTCAGTGTTCAAGCTGTAGCAACTAGCGCCACGCTTAGTGAACAATTCCTTGAAGTCTGTGTAGTCGCCTGATACAGGGTATGCACGGAATGGGTCTGCGAATGGTTCGATAACCAAAGTGTTCATATCAAAGCCCTTTGGCAAGTTTTCAGCAGAAGTTCTCTTGGTTGCTAAAGTACAACCCATAGTAGTTGCCAATACTGGGTCATCGATCTTGATGATTGGAGGTAATGAACCGTCTTTCATGATCCAGAACAAAGCAGTAATTGGTGACTTTTCAAAGTCTACACGGTGAGGACTAGTGTAACGGGTCTTGATAACACGACCGTTGTTGTTACGTAAGTCTTCAGTAACGATAACCTTCTTGCCGTTTTCGTCAAGAGTTACATCACAGTTCATAATAGTGGTGTAATACTTAGTTTCGTGGTGACCTGCTGGGTAGTCGTGAGTCTTGTCGAAGTATGAAGGTTCAAGAGCTACTGATGAACCATCTTCACGTGAAATGATGAATGCGTCGTCGTGCAATACAGTGATGTCGTATTTGCCATCGTACATTTCGTGAGTCAAAGTTGACTTACCTGAACCTGACAAGCCGTAGAATGCGAAGGTCTTGTCGTCTTTGTCGTTGAAGTGGAATGACTTTTCACCACCGTGACATGCAGTGTAGCCGTGACGGTGAGCAATAGCCCAAGCTAAAGTCAATGTACCCTTCTTAAGTTCACCGAAGTAACGAAGGTTAAATACAGCGGCACAGTTATGAGGAGCGTCAAATACACCTAAACCCTTAGGATAATCTTCATCTTGAACATTTGGATCGAAGTAGAAGTAGATGTCTGGTTCGTTATAGAACTTGGACTTTGCGTACATCTTTTCAGCTTCTTCGTCAAAGAAGTGGAAGTTCAAAATGTATGAAAGTAAGTTGAAGGCTTGGTCTTCTGGCATCATGATGTGGGCCTTAACAGTAAATGATGGGTCAAGACCTACCAAAACAGTAGCCTTTAAGTACTTTTGATCGTGACCTTTGTAAATGTCTTCACGTAAATCACCGTTTAAGGCTTCTGCATCTTCGTTAGGATTGTCAACAAAGTGACGTGCACTGGCAGTTCTACCTAAGATCTTACCATGGTTGTAAACCAATTGGGTTGCGCCGTAAGGTAAGCCTAATTCCTTGGTGTGAAGGATTGGTAAGTCAGTAACGATAACACCTGATTGCTTCTTAGCTAAATTGTAAGCTTCAGCAACACTGGTTACTTCGTGTACGTTGTTGCCATAAAATGCACTCTCGATTGTTGCACGAGTGCGGCTAAACATAGGATTTGCTTTTCTAAGTTCATCTTGAGAATAACGTTCTTTTGTACTCATATTAAGATTTTTCCTCTCTAGGAAGCTTATTAAAACGCTTTCATTAACTTACGTCACCTATGATAACATAAAAGTTTGTTAATAACCACACAAATGTCAAAATATCGATTTTATGAAAAACAGAAACTTATACTTATGCCCGAGTTTACTAGGAGACCGTGCGTTTAAAAAATGTTATAATTAGAACACATGTACGCAAGAAAGGAAGGCAAAATGGATTCGAATCAGCTGTTTAAATACGTCTATGCAAAATATGGCCTTAAGTTTGAACCGATTATTCCAGGTTCGGCTGAGACTTATGTGCTCATGTCGCCAGTAGATAGCGGCTATTTTGCCATGCTTTCGCGTATCAAGATCAACGGAGAAATAAGAGCTGTCCTTGACTTAAAATGTGGTGACTTTGCAGGCACCATCCGCGATTTACCAGGTTTTACTGATCCAGTTAGAATCAAAGACGCAGCTTGGGTAGGTTCTGTTTTAGGAAACAATGATAGTTCAGTCAAAAAGGCGCTCGATTATGCCTTTAAGCTAGCGATGAACGGCAAGCAGGTTAACGTCGCGCAGGACCAATATTTTTATATTCCGCCTGATGATGTGGAAGAAAAGTACAAGGCCCAGCCAATTAAGCCACGCAAGAATTTGCAAGAGCAGGCCGATCCAGATATTCCGGATAAAATTAGACAGATGCTCAAACTGTATGATTACAGTCTTTTGCCGCAAAAAGGTAGAGCCAAGAATTTTTATGTGCAAGCACGTTTTATGGCGGACTATGAGGATAATTATGCAGAATATTTTGCCTTTAAACGCTTTTATCCGACTTACCACGACATGAATATCGGTCAGTTGCGCAGTTATTTTACTTGGCGGAGTAAATTGCGCAAGGGCGATTATCAGAAGACGAGTACGTCGTATGCGTTTGTATATCTTTATGAATTACTGAACAATGTCGGCGTGAATCCACAAGAAGGCTATGACAAGTTGCTTGATTTTAAGCACAACTATGTGGAAAAGTATGATTTGACGATGGAACCTTATCTGAATGATTGGCTAAAAGACTATGTTTTGTACTACCAATTAGGACAAGATGAGATCGATAATTGTTTTGCCCAAGAAATTAAAGAAGACCATGACTATCTGATTTTGCGTCATCCCGAAGATTATTCGACTGAGAAATTAGCCGCTGTTTTTGCAAATAGATCATCGTATTGGAACACTTCCAAGGTGATTAAGCAGAATCAGGCTAAATTTACCGAGCTTTTAAAATGCGTGTGGCAGGAATTGCTAGATGCTAAAAAGTTTGGCATTGCTTATTACAGCGCCTTTGTGGCTAAGCCACAGGTTAAGCAGCAAGATGTGTTTTTAGGCAGCGTTTTTTATAATCGGGAAAAGAAAATTCCCACCCAAATGGTTGATGCCGCAAGAAAATATGTCTTTATGAATGGCACTTGGCAAATTCATTTTGATGAGCCGGTGAAAAGGCAGAAGACCAATTTAAATACTTTTTTGCATGAATTGGACCGCATTGCCCGTGAGAAGTTAAAGCTGGGGCGTCCAATCAAGCCACGTTTTATCGATCAAGCGGTGTTAAAGGCGATTGACGCTGGCATTGCTGTTTATCAAGAACAACAAGAAAAAGCCAAGATTGATCAGATTAAGATTGATTTCTCTGACTTGGATAAAATTCGTGCTAATGCTTCGGTAACACGCGATAGCCTGTTAACCGATGAAGAAAAAGAATTAGAGCAGGAAGAACAAAAGCAAGTAGAGCAGAAAAAAGAGATTGAGAAACCAGCAGAAGTTAAGACAGATAATGAATATGGTCTCGATAAAAATGAGATGTTCTTGCTTATTTCTTTACTTAAAAATCAGCCGTGGCAAGATTACGTTAAGAAAAATCATTTGATGGTATCGATTCTGGCTGATAGCATCAACGAAAAGCTGTTTGACGAAATTGGCGATAATGTCATCGAATTTGATGAAGATAACCAACCACAAATTATTGAAGATTATAAAGAAGATTTAGAAGATATGTTTTTGAAGGGATGAAAATATGCCACAAAAAAGAAGAGTACCTAAGAGAATTGCCCAAATCGTATTGAATTCGCTCAAAGGTGGGGTAGTGCCACGAATTGGTTTGCCTTATATCACAGTTGGCCGTAAAGCAGAAATTGAAGCATTGCTGCACGATGTCGACGTCATTCAAGAAGGCGGTGCTAGTTTCCGCTTCATCGTTGGACGTTATGGTTCCGGTAAAAGTTTTTTACTGCAAACCATCCGCAACTACGTCATGGACAAAAAATTTGTGGTCGTTGACGGCGACCTTTCGCCAGAAAGACGTTTGCAAGGTTCAAAAGGCCAAGGGCTAGCCACTTATCGTGAATTAATTCAAAATCTTTCTACCAAAACCAGACCTGAAGGCGGCGCCTTAACTTTGATTCTGGATCGCTGGATCAATTCGGTGCAGACACAGGTTGTTAGCGAAGGAATTGCCAGTGATGATCCCAAGTTTGAAGCAGCAGTGGATCAGAAGATTTATGGCGTAATTTCATCATTGAACGAACTGGTTCACGGTTTTGATTTTGCCAAGCTGTTGAATATGTACTATCACGCTTACATGAGTGGTGACGACGAAACTAAGGCCAAGGTCGTTAAGTGGTTTAGAGGTGAATACAGTCACAAGACCGAAGCCAAAAAAGATTTGGGTGTTGATATTATCATTTCCGATAGCGATTGGTATGAGTACTTGAAGTTATTTGCGACCTTCTTTAGACAAGCTGGTTATGCTGGCCTGATGATCATGATTGACGAATTAGTGAATATCTATAAAATTCCTAACGCCATTAGTCGTCAGTACAACTATGAAAAGATTTTGACCATGTACAACGATACTTTGCAGGGTAAGGCCAAATATCTGGGCATTATCATGTGTGGTACGCCGCAAGCCGTTGAAGATCGGCGCCGCGGAGTTTATTCATATGAAGCTCTGCGTAGTCGTTTAGCCTCAGGTAAATTTGCGCAAGAAAGCGCCCGCGACATGTACGCTCCAGTGATTAGGCTTGAACCATTAACCGCAGAAGAAATGCTGGTTTTGACAGAAAAACTAGCTGACATGCATGCCAATTTGTACGGCTACGAGCGCACGATTACTGATAATGACCTAGCTCAATTTATCAAGATTGAGTATGCCCGCGTCGGTGCAGATACTAGTATCACGCCACGTGAAATTATTCGTGACTTTATCGAATTGCTTGATATTGTTTGGCAAAATCCAGATAAGAAGATCACGGACTTGCTTAATTCAGATCAATTCAGCTATACCAAGTCAGAAGCCGTTTCGGATAATGCGGAAAAGGATTATACCGAATTTAAGATTTAAAGGATGAACTATGGACGTTTTTTCACATTATGCGCCATTTATTCAAGATTATATTTATGAACATGGCTGGCAAAATTTAAGACCAATCCAGGTTGCGGCTGCCGAAGAAATTTTTAACACTGATCATAATGTGCTCTTGTCAGCTTCGACGGCATCAGGGAAAACCGAAGCGGCCTTTTTCCCGATTTTGTCAGAGATTTACAATGAGCCGGAAGATTCGGTTAAAGTTCTCTATATTGCTCCGCTTAAAGCGTTGATCAATGACCAATATGATCGTTTAACTGACTTATGCACAGATGTGGATATTCCAGTTTGGCGCTGGCACGGGGATGTGGCTCAAACACAAAAGCGTAAGCTACTCAAACATCCTTCGGGTATTTTACAAATCACGCCCGAATCGCTTGAAAGCTTCATGATCAACAAGCACATGGATATTCCGCATCTTTTTGGCGGCTTGAAATATATTGTCGTTGATGAATTGCACTCATTTCTTAGAAGCGACCGCGGTGGACAAACTTTTTGTTTAATTGAGCGTTTGTCTAAACTAGCTAACGTTAATCCACGTAGAATCGGGCTTTCTGCGACTATCGGCAATCTGGAAGATGCCAGCGAATTTTTAGGTGCCGGTTCAAATAGAAAAACTGTGGCTCCAAGGGTGCAGAATGAACCGCAAATTTGGCATCTTTCCATGGAACATTTTTATAAAACCGATCCACAAGCTAGTTCAAAGGATTTTGATCCCAGTCAAATTGAACCGAAAACTGATAAGGCACCAGAATTGGCTGATCCCGGAATTGGCTATATTTTTGAACACACGCGTGGCAAAAAGTGTCTGGTTTTCACCAACAGTCGTGAAGAATGTGAGGCTGTGTGTCAGGAACTTAGAGCCTACTGCGCCTATAATCATGAACCGGATCGCTTCATGATTCACCACGGTAATCTTTCACCAGCCTTGCGTGAAACTGCAGAAGCCGCAATGAAAGATGACGATGTTTATATGACAACTTGTGCGACGGCCACGCTAGAACTCGGAATCGATATTGGTCAGCTGGAATCTGCCTTTCAAATCGATGCGCCGTTTACTGTGTCAGGCTTTTTGCAGAGAATGGGACGGACAGGACGCCGCGGCAATCCGCCAGAAATGCACTTTGTGATGCGCGAAGAGCACCCTGAATCAAGGGCAATGCTGCCAGAATTGATTCCATGGCCATTGCTGCAAGGGATTGCCTTGGTACAGCTTTATGCCGAAGAAAAATGGGTTGAACCGCCTGAACCTAACCGTTTGCCATATAGTTTGCTTTACCACCAAACGATGAGTACGCTGGCTGCAGGTGGTGAAATGACACCGGCAGAACTGGCCTCTAGGGTATTAACTCTGTCATATTTCCACAACGTGAGCCAAGAAGACTATCGCGTTTTGCTTAAGCATTTGCTTAAAACGGGACACATCGAATGGACCGAGAATGGTGGCTTGATTGTGGGCCTTGCCGGCGAAAAAGTTGTGAATAACTTTAAGTTTTACGCGGTTTTCCAAGAAAATGAGGAATTCAGCGTCCATGCTGGCAGCGAAGAATTAGGTACCATCGTTAAGCCGCCTCCTGTAGGGGACAAGATTGCGATTGCCGGTCGCGTATGGATTGTCGAAGACGTTGATATCAAGCGCCACCAGGTATATTGTCACGAAGTAAAAGGCAGAATTCCTGCCTACTTTGGGGATGTACCGGGCGATATCCAACCGAAGATTTTGCAAAGAATGAAGAAGGTACTCGCTGAAAAAACGATGTACCCGTATTTGATGCAAAACGGCAAGGCACGTTTAACGCAGGCCCGCGATACAGCAGCGCTTGCTGGTTTGCCTAAGAAAAACTTGATTAAATTAGGTGGCAACATGTGGTGTCTATTTCCGTGGACTGGTACTTATGCATTTTTGGCATTGGAACGCTTAATTAAGATCAAATGTGGTAAGCAGTTGAATATTCGAGGATTTAACGCATCCAGACCATATTTTATGTATTTTGCCATGGATGCGGATGAACAAGAATTTTGGCGCATTATCGGTGAAGAAGCAACAAAAGATTTTGAACCGCTAGAATTAGTTTACCCAAATGAAGTGCCAGGAATTGATAAGTATGATCAGTACTTGCCAAAAGAATTACTTAGAAAGGAGTTTGCTAATAGCGTTTTGGATATTAAAGAAATGAAGCGTTGCGTTAAGCAAATGGTTAAAGAGAATTTGGTATAGGATTAAAAAATTAATAAGTAATTTAGAATGTTGATAATTGTTTCTTAAACAGGAATATATCGACATTTTTTAGTTTGCAAAGTTATAAAATGACACATTGTCATCATGCGTGTTAAAATATACTAAACTCAATTATTCAGTTATGTTACAATTTGCATGTAAGCATTTTCATTACAAGACCTAGAAAGAAGGATTCTTTATGAAAAAAATAATCAACGATCCTCATGATGTTGTTCCAGAAATGGTTAACGGAATGACGAGAGCCTATCCACAATACATTGAGAAAATTGAAGGAACTGAAGCTGTTGTTCGCAGTGATAAGGATTCTATGAAAGGTAAAGTTGGAATTGTTAGTGGTGGTGGTTCAGGCCATGAACCAACACATGCTGGTTATGTTGGTGAAGGGATGCTTAGTGCTGCTGTTTGTGGACAAGTTTTTACTTCACCTACACCAGATCAGATTTATGCTGCTATTAAAGCAGTAAATCAAGGTCAAGGAGTCTTCTTAGTAGTTAAGAATTACTCCGGTGATGTTATGAACTTTGATATGGCTAAGGATTTAGCAAGTATGGACAATATACCTGTTAAATCAATTGTTGTTGATGATGATATCGCAGTAGAAAACAGTTTATATACGCAAGGTCGTCGTGGCGTTGCTGGTACTATTTTTATGCATAAGATTCTTGGCGCTGTTGCTCAACAAGGAGCATCTCTTGATGAAATTGATGCTTTAGCTCATAAAGTTTTGCCAAATATTAAGACTATTGCCGTAGCTTTATCTGCAGCTACTAATCCAGAAGTGGGCAAGCCAGGTTTTGTCCTCAAAGATGATGAAATTGAATATGGGGTTGGAATTCACAGCGAACCGGGTTATCGTCGTGAAAAAATTAAGCCTTCAAAGGAATTAGTTGAAGAGCTGGTTGGTAAACTTAATAATGAAATGCATCTTGATGGTAATAAGAAGTATGCCTGCTTAGTAAATGGTATGGGTGCCACCCCATTAATGGAGCAATATATTTTTGCAAATGATGTACTAAACAAATTGCAAGAATTTAATATTAAACCAAGTTTTATGAAGATCGGTAATTACATGACCTCAATTGATATGGCTGGCATTTCTCTTACTTTATTTGAAATAAAAGATGCTAAATGGCTTGATTACTTAAATTATCCAGTTAAGACAATTGCTTGGTAAAAGGAGAACTAAAAAATGACATTAACCGTTGATACCTTAACGACTTGGATGAGTAAATTTGCTGAAAAAGTTGAAACCAATAAACAGTTTTTAAGTGATCTGGATACACCAATTGGTGATGGCGATCATGGCTTTAACATGGATCGTGGAATGAAAGCTGTTGAAGAAAAATTAGCAACTAAACCTGCTGATGTTACTAGTGGTTTTAAGATAATTGCTATGGCTTTGATTTCAACTGTTGGTGGTGCTTCAGGTCCACTTTATGGTACAGCCTTTTTAGAAATGGCGAAAAAGAGTACTACTACTAATGACATTGGTGAGTTACTTGATGCAGCATTGGCTGGTATTGAGATGCGTGGTGGAGCTAAACCTGGTGACAAAACTATGGTAGATGTTTGGAATGCTTTGGTTCCAGATGTTAAAAATGGTATCTTGACTGAAAATAGAATTACTGAAGCTGTTGCTGCAACGAAAGATATGATTGCGAGAAAAGGTCGTGCTTCATACTTAGGTGAGCGGTCAAAAGGACATGTCGATCCTGGTTCACAATCAAGTGGTTACTTATTTGAAGCTTTACTTGAAACGGAGGGCTTACTATGAGTTTAGGTATTACCTTAGTATCACATGTTTCTGATATTGCAAACGGATTACCTAAGTTATTAAAGCAGGTAGCTAAAGATGTTCCCATTACTACCGCCGGTGGTACCGATGATGGACGAATCGGTACTAGTATGCAAAAGATTATTAAAGCTTTTGATGATAATTCTGCCGATGAAATTTTAGCATTTTATGATTTAGGTAGTGCAAAGATGAATCTTGAAATGGCTATAGAAATGTCTGATAAAAAAATACATATTTATGATACTGCTTTCATTGAGGGTGCTTATACTGCGGCTTCATTAATTCAAGCTGGCGTAAATTTAAATGATATTGAAAAACAACTCAAACCCCTCACAATTAAGAATTAATAGAAAGAGGTTCTCTTATGTCAGGATTTATTGGTGAATTTTTTGGAACGATGATCTTGATTGTTTTTGGTACTGGTTGTGGAGCAGCAATCAATCTAAAAAAATCTTATGCGAAGGGTTCAAATTGGTTGTATGTTTCACTTGCGTGGGGTATGGCTGTAACTTTTGGTGTTTATGCAGCGGCTAACTTAGGTTCACAAGGACATTTAAATCCTGCGGTAACTATTGGCTTCGCTTGCTTTGGCTTTTTCCCATGGCATGAAGTATTGCCTTATTTGCTAGGTCAATTCTTGGGTGCTTTTGTAGGTGCTGTATTGGTAGCTATTCAATTCTATCCTCACTTTAAAGAAACTAAAACAGCAGAGGAAGGAAATAATGTAGGTATTTTTGCTACTGGCCCTGCAATTAAGAATAATCTGTTCAACTTTTTAAGTGAAACTATTGCCACTTTCTTCTTTGTTTTCACTTTACTTAATTTAGGTGACTTTGATAAAGGCTTAAAACCAATTGCAGTAGGACTTTTAATCATGGTTGTTGGTCAAGCCCTAGGTGGGACTACTGGTTTTGCTTTAAATCCAGCTCGTGATTGGTCTCCAAGGTTTGCTTATACAGTCTTACCAATTCCTAATAAGTCAGATGCAAATTGGAGTTATGCTTGGGTGCCGATGTTTGGCCCACTTGTAGGCGGTATCCTAGCTGGTGCTTTACAATATTTGTTAATCAAATAATTTATATAAGAACATCCTAAGTCACTCTTAGGATGTTTTTTAAGATGATACTTATTGTTGCGTTAAGCAAATGGTTAAAGAGAATTTGGTATAATAGACTAAAAAAGAAGAAAAGAGATAAAAATGACGCTTAAAATTAATCAATCTGTTTCTAAGGATGCACAATCTCGTACTTTGCTAAAAGAATTATTAAAGGTTCACCAAATTCACCAAGCATACAATGTGCGTGATTTGACCGACGCAGATGAACAAATTTTGGAAAAGGCATTTAACACTACCCGTGAAATGATGCCTAGAATTTCCGCTAAGGAAATCAAGTTTGAAGACAAGAAGTGGGATTCATTATTCAACTTCTTGATGGCTGAACAAATCTCATTTGCACGTGTGCTTACTAACGGTGACGACAACTTGAACGAATATGTTCAAGCAAAGAACCAAGCTCACCAAGCATACGCATTGGTTGAAACTGCAATCAACAATCTTGAAAATGAAGGTAAATAAGCATGAAGGCACACAGAAGTATATTTCCTGTGTGCCTTTATTTTTGCTATAATGGACTTACTAATTAATAGTAAGAAGGACGAAAATGATTCATAACGAAACTATCGATACACAACTAAATCACCGTTCTATTAGAAAATTTAAAGATCAAACTTTGACTAAAGAACAACTGGAAACTTTGTACTCAGTTTTTGGTCAAACTCCAACCAGCATGTTTATGCAAAATGCTAGCTTACTGCACGTTACCGATCCTGAAGAAAAGAAGAGAATTCAAAAGTTATGTAACCAAAAATATGTTGGTGCAGAAGGCGATTTGTTTATTTTTATCGTTGACTTGTACCGTAACCAACAAATTAGAAAGCAACTTGACAAAGACGACGGCCGTGTTCACACGACTGATATCTTTTTCCAAGCGATGGAAGATACGCTGCTTGCTTTTCAAAATGTCGCTAATGCGGTAGAAAGTATGGGCTTAGGCTATGTGCCACTTGGTACGGTTAACGATCATCCGTTGGATTTGCTTAAGACGCTTGATTTGCCTGAGTTGACTTTTCCAGTGTTGGGGATGCAAGTAGGTGTGCCTGATCAAAAGCCACAATTGAAGCCACGTTTGCCATACAAGTTCACTTGCTTTGAAGGCAAATACAATAAAGATTTCAATGTTAAGGAGCTTAAGGACTACGACCAAGTGGTCACTACTTATTACGATTTGCGGGATGCCAACCGCAGAATCGATTCTTTCACCAAGCAAATCACTGGTGCCAAGCTTAATAATCACGAAACTGACCGTGATCAATTATCAAAAGAACTTCACAAACAAGGTCTCTGTTTAGACTGGAAGTAGCAAAAAAATTGACACTTTATCTCTTTTCGTCAAATAGTTGACGTTTGTATATTTATTGGCTATTGCTTATAAGCCTAGTTGAAAAATATAATATATGCGTACATTGAAAGGAGAGATAGGTTTATGTTTAATGCTATTTTTTGGATTTTGCTTATTTGGCTGTTAATCAATGGTATTTGGATGTGGTTCAAACTTGATGACCAAAAGTTGCAAAAGACTTTCGCATGGATTAATGTAGTTGCCGTAATTGTCGGCTTCTGGGTATTCTATGGTGTAAGTCACCCAGCTGGTACATTAGCAACTTGGTTCTTAGTTGTTAACTGGGTCAACGTGGTCATTGCCATTTTGCAATTCTACTTCGGTTATCGTAAAGCAAACTAAATTTAAATAAACTAATAAATTAACTGAAAAACTAACACACTATTATGAATAGAATGGAGTCTCCATAACCGATATAGTTATGGGGACTTTTGTGGTGTAATGATGAAACAAGATTTAAGAAGCATTCGTTCAGTAGCGAACATCAAAAAAGCATTTGTAGACTTATTGCAAGAAAAGCCTTTTGAGAAGATCAAGGTTAGTGAAATAGCTAGAAAAGCCGGGATTGATCGTCAGACTTTTTATCTCCATTTTGTGGATAAATATGACTTGCTTGATAAGATGAATAAGGAATTTCTCCAGGTGTATAAGACAATCTTGGTTGAGAGACTAGAGGGCGACAACTCCTTTGCTTTGGAAAAATTGGAGAAGATTTATCAAGGTAATTTGCCATATTTGAAAGAACATCGTCTGGAAGTTTTGAGCTTGCTTAAGATTGACACTGGTAGAATTTGCTTAAAGCGTGATTTAAGAAAAATGTTAATTGATAAGTATCAGGAAATAACTGGTGAAGCTTTGACTTCTTTCCAGCAGGATATGCTGGCCACTTTATATGTTGATAGTTTTATCACTTTTATTAAAGAAGATAGAAAGATCAGCGAGAAAGAAATTGAGGATTTGTTGATTAAAATTCGTGAGTTCATCTCCTAGCATTTTTTTGCCAACTGGCGCTAGTTTTGGTATAATTCTAGTGTTATGTGGTTGGTTCGCTGAATTAGCTCAGTTGGTAGAGCATCTCCCTCGTAAAGAGAAGGTCGCCAGTTCGATTCTGGCATTCAGCATCAGAGTACTAACAAAAAAGGCCTGTAATGATGAACTGAGACCTAAAAATTAGACAGTTTAAAATACAGGATTAATAGAGGCTTGATTCCGATATTCTTTCGGAGTTAAGCCTTTTAATCTGCTCTTTATCCTTTCTTCGTTATAGTATTCGATATATTCTTCGATTGCTTGAGCTAATTCTTGAAGACTATGGTACTTGTATTCTTGATCATAGAACATTTCTGTTTTGAGCAAGTCAAAGAAGTTTTCTATTAGCCCATCATCCATGGAATTACCTTTTCTAGACATGCCTTGAGTAATACCATGAAGCTTTAAAGCACGCTGATATCTTGGACTTTGGTATTGACAGCCCTGATCAGTATGAAAGATGCAATTATTAAGAGCCGTTTCCTTGGCAAAAGCTCTATCAAGTATTGTCATTACTAACTCCATGTCTGGATGTTTGGAAATAGTGTAAGAGACTATATCGCCTCCACAACCATCCAAAATAGGTGATAGATAAAGCTTTTCACCATTGAGATGAAATTCAGTAATGTCAGTGTACCATTTCATGTTGGACATTGGCGCAAAGAAATCACGACGAATTAAATTAGGGGCTATCTTGCCAATAGTTCCCTTGTAGCTTGAATACTTACGCTTGTTGCGTCTGATACCCTTAAGACCCAATTTATGCATCCAGTAACGGACTATTTTCTCAGTAATATTCCAGCCTTCTTTTATTAACTGGAGTGCCACTCGACGATAGCCATAGCGTCCTTTGTGACGATTAAATATTTCCTTGATCCTTGCAATAAGTTTGGAACGCTTGGGCTTCTTAGGCTTTCGTTTAATTATTTTATAGTAAGAACTTCTGGCAATCGTAGGCAGCTCTGGATGCTCTGCAATTGCATCTAAGACATAGTTCAAGCTAACCTTAAATTCATGCCTTAGATCAGTAATTGCCTTAGCTATTTCTCTCGATCTTTGTCTTGATCCAAAGCCTTCAGTTTTTTTACGTATTCGTTCACAATACGCAATCGCAAGTTTTCTTCTTTCAGCTTTTGGATCTCTTTCTCCAATTCCTTGCGTGATTTTTGACTCTCTTTGATCACGGGCAGGGCGTCCTTTCTGTTTGATAATGACATTATACCCGTTTTCTTTGTGTTCTCTATCTAAGCCATTTGTTAAGCATGGCAATGCTTTTGAAGCCTAATTCTAGCGATAATTGAACATATGACTTAGTACCAAAGATAGCTTGTTCAATTGCTTGCTCTTTAAATTTTTTAGAATAAACCTGCTTTCCAGTATTTAAAATATCCGTTCCATGCATATCAATCAATCTAAATTAGCTAAGTTCATTTTATATGCTTTAAACAATTGACTTATTGAGATATTCTCATCTTTCCATTTACGATAAATTTCTATTTTTTGTTCTTTATTAAATTTAGACATGGCAAAGGACCTAAAAGTATCTCACTTTTAGGTCTCACTTCATTTAGATGCTGATAAATCCACCTTTTTCTTTTTGAAATATAAAAACAATTAAAATAAATCCGGTTTTTCATATGTACAAATACAGATTAACAATCAAAATTGTTAGCGGTAACATACACATTCGCTATTGCTAATGAAAACGCTTTAATATACGCTTGTTCTGAAATATTCAAATAGGAGGAAGCTATAATGAATAAAAATAAAAACCGTTACAGTAGAAGTAAATGCGTATTTGTTTGTGCATCAGCCATTTTGAGCCTTTGGCTTGGTGCAACTTGGACTAACAATGTTAAAGCCGCTGAAGTTGACGCAAATCAAGCAGCAAATAACACCGAACAAACACAGCAAAATACAGATCATGTAACGGCTAATAAACAAGATAAAACAAAAGATGTAGATAATCAAGCTACACCTACTGCAACTGAGCAAAATAATGCGCAACCAGCAGCAAATGCAAAAAGTAATGATTCAGCTTCTGCAACACCTCAATCTGATCCAGAAACGGTAAAGAACACAACTAAAGTTGTTGTTCACTATCAAGGTGATGGTACTAAATGGGTACCTTATGTATGGGGCAAGAATCCAAACAGTACTGGTGTTCAATATAATTGGGACGGCCAGGATAATTATGGTTATTATGCCAACATTACAGTCGATAATGATGAACAAAAAGTAGGAGTTTTGATTAAAGGTACAGACTCCTGGGATAAAGATGGTACAGGTGCCGACCGTTCATTGACTGTTGACGATAATGGTAAGGCTGAAGTTTGGTACAAAGAAGGTTCTGATGATAGTCAGGATGTAACTCCAAGCTATAATTCAGCTAAAATAAAAGTTCATTATCATGGTAATACTGATGCAACAAGTCTTAATTACTGGACTGATACTGATCAAAGTAAAAAGACAGTATCATTATCGAAGGAAGACGATGATGATGAAATTGGTGACTTTGATTTGACGGGCCAAACATTTAGCAAGATTTATGTTTCACCAATTGGTAGTGATACTGAGACTAGAGAATTTACTCCACTTCCAGGTGATGGAACTACTGATATTTATTTAGTAAATAAAGATACAACGGCTTACTACACACCAAGCTTTGCCTTAGCACCAGAAAGCTTAGCTTCAGCTTCAATGGAATCACGCAATACAGTAGATATAAAGACTGCTAAAAAGATGACCGCAGATGAAGCTAAAGCCATCTTACAAATGAAGGATAATGAAGTTGTTGATGTATCCGCAGTTGACGCTGATCAGGATGGCAAGAGTAAAGAATTTAAGATTACCACAGCTAAAGATCTTGATATTTTAACTAATAATCAAATTGGAATTTACAACAACTTTAGGTCTATCGATATTGGCAAATACGTCAGATCTGATGAATTCGATGCCCAATATTACTATGGCGGCGATGATTTAGGTGCAACTTACACTCAAGCACAAACCCAAATTAAACTTTGGGCACCAACAGCTAAGAAAGTTGTTTTGAACTTATATGACTCATTAGATAATGACTCAACTGCAACTAAGACATTTGTCATGACTCGTGGGGATAAGGGCGTTTGGTCAGTATCTCTTCCAGGTAATTACAAGAATTGGGCATATGATTACAGCTTAACCTTCGGTGATGGTAGCGAGACTAAAAGTAATGATCCATACTCAAAGGCAGTAACCATCAATGGTGATCGTTCAGTTATTGAAGATTATGATGCAATTAAACCAGATGACTTTAATAGAATGCCTTCATTCTCAAGCCCAACTGGTGCAATTATCTATGAAACCAGCATTCGTGACTTTACGAGTGATCCAAACTCAGGTATTAAAGATAAAGGTAAATATTTAGGCATGATTGAATCAGGCGTAACTCCTGATGGCCAGGTCACTGGTTTGGATTACTTGAAGTCATTAGGCATTACTCATGTTCAAATTATGCCAATGTTTGACTTCGCAAGTATTGATGAAACTAAGAATGATGGAACTTATAATTGGGGTTATGATCCTAAGAACTATAATGTTCCAGAAGGAAGCTATTCAAGCAACGCAGCTGATCCAACCGCAAGAATCATGGAAATGAAAGAAATGATCAACGGTTTGCACAAGGCTGGTATTAGAGTAATCATGGATGTTGTTTACAACCACGTATACTCACCAAACGACCAGGCCTTGCAAAAGACAGTTCCAGGTTATTACTTCGAATACGATGATGATAACAATATGGTAGCTGATAGTGGTTGTGGTAATGATACTGCCAGTGAACGTCTGATGATGAGAAAGTATATCCTGGATTCAGTTAAATACTGGGCTAAAAACTACAACATTGATGGCTTTCGCTTTGATATTATGTCATTGCTTGATACTACTACCATGAATGATATTCGGGATGAATTAAATCAGATTGATCCTGGTATGCTTCTTTATGGTGAAGGCTGGGATATGAGAACCACCAAGCGTGAGATCGGTGCTGGTCAATACAACGCAGATAAAATCCCTTCAATTGGCTTCTTCAGTGATGATATTAGAAACTCAGTAAGATCTGATGAACCAAATTACGCTCCAGGTTTGGTTATCGGTAATGGAAAAGAAGAAAAGTATGAAGCTGATGCTAAGAAGTTTATTGCCAGCTACTTGGGCGGTAAGGACTTAGCAATTCCTGGTGTTACTTGGCAGATTCACCCATACCAATCACCAAGTCAAACTATCAACTATGTTGCTTGTCACGATAACCGTACTTTGTATGACTTGTTGAAGTGGGCTTTACCTGATGAATCTGAAGCTAATATTATTAAGCGTGATAAATTAGCAACGTCAATGATCATGTTAGCAGAAGGTGTGCCATTTGTTTATGGCGGCCAAGAAGCTTTAAGAACTAAAGATGGTAACAATAATAGTTACAATGCTCCAATTGAAGTCAACGAAATTAATTGGGAACGTGTCAAAGACAATCAAGATCTTGTTAACTACTTCAAAGAATTAGTTAATGTACGTAAGAGTCAACCTGCCTTAAGATTGAACAATTATGATGAAATCGCTAAGACAGTAAAGACAGTCAATGCTGGTGAAGGTGGTATCTTTACTTTCGCTTACAAAGAAGATGGCAAGACACTTTATGTAGTATTTAATGTTAACGATAGTAATGCTGAATTGAATGATGTTGATTTGTCTAAAGCTGATAAGTTGCTAGACAGCGATGGAAATGTTGTCTTAGGCAAGACTACAACATTGATGCCACTTAGCACGTTGATTGCTGTAGTTCCAGATGAAACTCCAGTAACCCCGGAAACCCCTAGTGATACTGGCTCCATCACTAATACTGGTTCAGCTGATTCATCACAAATTCAAGGCAATGGTGATACTGATAAGCTTTTACCAGCTCTTGATATTGTTTTGACTCATAATGCTTATATCTATCAAAATGATGGAATTACTACTCTTAAAGAAAATGGTAAGAACATTGTCCTTAAATTGGGTAAAACTATTCATGCTATGAACAATGGTCAAATCTTTACCTTCAATGGTAAGAAATTCTACCAAATTGGAGAAAATGAATACGTCAAAGTTAATAATACTTTGAAACGCAAAGTTTTGATCCATAACGCTTTTGTTTACACAAAGAGTGGTAAGGCCATTAAGAAAGGTCACAAGCATATTGTTCTGAAGAAGAAGAGCACAATCTTAGCACTGGATAATGATAAGATTGTTACTATCAAAGGTAAAAAGTTCTATCGCATTGGTAACAATAAATATGTCAAAGTTGCTAATGTTAAAAAGGATTAATTGCTATTCATAATCTTTTCTCCACATAATTACAAAGCTCTGAATCTACTTAACCATTTACTTAATATTTAAAATTGTTTTGGAACAAAAAGGTTTAATTCCTGTTATGGAATTAAACCTTTTTTATTTCTTGATTTTAAATAATCGGAACGTATTTCATCCAAAGCTGCGTCCATTCAGGCGTATTAGTAACGGCTGCTGTTAAATTACTTAATTCTGAAATGAATTTTTGAATATCAAATGGTGAATACGTCCATTCAAAGTTCTTTTTTAATTGCTCAGGTTGTTGAACCTGAAGCCAACTTTCAGGACACATTGATATTACATTCCCGTCTCTAAATATGAAGATCAGATCAAGATTTTTACCAATGATAATACTCCCAAGGGTATGCAATAAAGCATTATCAATCGGCATATGCTTAACCTTACTTCTGTCTGTAATGTTGGTGAGTCTTAATTGTTTAATGCTGATATTCTTAAGACTATTCTTTGTAATTTCCATCAAAGCATGAGTTTGGTTTAACAAAGTTTGAACATCTACTGAATTTTGGATGTCTTCTAGCGTTAATTGATGTTCCGTACTTCTGCTTTCATTGATTAGTGCATCCCTCTCAGATATTTCTATTGCTTTATTTTCTGAAGAGCTGGTTGGAGTATCTAATTCGATAGTTCTAGCAGGTTCAGATTTGATGATACCTGATTCCGCATTAGGCCGATTAGTTACATAGCTATTATCAGGACTATCTGTTTTATCAGCAGCATCAATGTCATTAAGTTAAGACATTGACTAAAGCTTGACTTTAAGAACCGAATTATTTTGATTCGGTTCTTTTTGTTTATATGTTTCGGTCTTTTCAAATACGTTTTTAGGAAAGGTCGTATTATGATGAAAAAACTGCACACCAATATTTTAGAACGCCTTGATTTGATAATCAAAGAAACCGCAGATCATATTCATGATTTTATCGATTCAAAATCTGCTTTTACCAGAAACCGCAAACTAGATGCTTTTACCTTAATTAAGTTAACACTTAATATGCAAGGCAACAGTTTGGAAAAAGAACTGGATGATGCTTTTGACGATGATAGTCAACTTATGAGCGCATCTACTTATGTTCAACAGAAGAGTAAATTATCGCCGCAATGTTTTATTCATATTCTACAGTCATTCAATAATCAATTGATTCATATCAGATTGCTAGACCATTGATGGTTCTGATTTTGATCAACTTGGGAATCCTAATTCTAAGAATAAGGTTACTAAGCAATCTCCACGGCCCTTTTGTCAGATCCACGTTCCGTTGCCTTTGCGGAATATATGAAGCATAAAAATACCGAAAAAATACACTTAATACTGCATTATAGACATCATTACAAGAAAAACTTTTCAAAGAATACTCAAGATGCAAGCTGGGACTTTGAAAAGCTGTGTACTGTGAAATTTCGTGCTTGCAAAGTAAGAATTAGTGATCCAGACACAGGTAAAGATGAGTGGGAAGTGCTTCTAACTAACCTGAATCGCCAGGAGTTTCCATTGCCTCGCATGAAAAAACTGTATCACTTACGTTGGGGCATTGAAAGTTCTTTTAGAAAATTAAAGTATGATCTAGGCTGTATCCAATTTCATTCAAAGCAAGATAATTTTATTGAAATGGAAATCTATGCTCATATGATTATGTTTAATACAGTCAGTCAGATTAATGCTCAAGCTTATGTGCCACAACGACATTGCAAGTATACTTATATCATAAATTTTAAAATGTCCTGCAGGATTATTCATAAACAATATAATTACTCTTCAACTGATACTACTTTTCTTAAAATTTTACGTAGGATCAGTCGATACACTGTGCCAGTCAGACCTGGACGCAAAGACAAACGCTATATTAAAGTTAAGGCACCAGTTTGCTTCTTATATCGTGTAGCCTAATTAAAAATTCCAATATTATAAAAAGGCTTATTTGTTGTACGCAAAAAGGGTATTGAGTGTCAATGTCTTAACTTAATGACATTGGTGATTTCACGTGTCTTTTTTAATTAAACATGTAAATATTTTTCATAAGCGATCTGACAGAATGAAGTGAAGCGGTTCTGAATTAATAAACCGACCAAAGTACCGATGTGCAATGCATAAACTGTGTGATTCCTGAAGAAACAAATTCCAATTACAATCAAAGGAGCGATGATGTTAAAGAGCTTCATCATCTTAGGACTCCAGCGACTCTTCAAACAGGATGACAAAACATCATGTGGGTGAAAGCACCAAGCACACTCAGAATACATGGCTAAACCTGTAAACGAAATAAGTAAGCCCAAGATGTCGACGCCAAAGCGGGGGATGAAGTCCAGTTTATCAATACCCCACCAGCGCCAGACCGTCGCAAAGGCCTGTATCAGTACACTGTAAGGAGTCAAAAAGATCAGTTCTTTGCGCCACTGCTTCCATGACATTCTTCTTTCAAGAATCATGGTCAAAAAGCTGATCACAATTCCCTCAGTAAAAATTGAAGCACACATTGTCCAACCGAATGCGTGCATCATATTAACAATGGAAGCTGGCCAAAGGATACTCCCCAAGTTAGTGACAATGGTCATCGAGTTTTCAATTGCGTTTAAAGTTATTCCTAAAAATGTATATAAGTAAGTTTTCTTCATTCGTCGATCGTCTCAACTTCAATCTTAGCACCGCCCTTAAAAAAATCGTCAAAAAAAGCCCCTTTAAGGGCTTTCATTAGAGTTCTTATTATAATTTATCTGCCCAGATGATGATCATTTCCTGCCACTCAGCACTTTGACCGATGTTGCGGAACTGCAGACTGAAGAGCTTGGCGTTCATGTGCTTTTCTTGCCATTCTTCATAGATCTCATTTGGCATATCTTCAGTTGATTGATACTTGAAAGAATCAACGTGTAATTTAGAAGCATCAATTGCGTTTTCTTTGTTAAACATCATAGTCACTTCTTTTCACACATTTATTATAGTCAGTTTTGTGAAATTTTGCTCAAACTATGCCTTATAATGTAATTATGTATTGAAAATAGTAATAAAAAAGGAAAGCTAAAATAATATCCAAACCTTTAACTTTTCGCAACAAATGCTTGATAGAATTGCTTTAAAATATGTGGATGATAGTCAAGCTCAGCCCTACGAAGCTAAGTATGTCTTAATGAAGGCACCAGACGAGGAAGGATTGTTTATTTCTAGTTTGGAACTTAGCATCAATGGGGATGAAAAGATGGATATCGTCAGAAATGGTCTGTTGATTATTTTTGACGAAAACGAAGTAAAGCATTTCACTGAGATTTTGCAAGACGCATGGAATGAAGGCGGGATGCAATAAAAATATATAAGGAAGAAAAACGTTAATTAATGAAGAAATTATCAATTATTGTTCCTTGCTATAACGAACAGGAATCATTGCCGCTGTTTTATCCAGCGGTCAAAAAGATCATCAAAAAAATACCGGTTAAGCCGGAATATATTTTTGTCAATGATGGTTCAAGCGACGATACACTGAAAGAATTGAAAAAAATCCAACAAGAAGATAAGGAACACGTTCACTACATTTCTTTTTCGAGAAACTTTGGTAAAGAGGCGGCCCTTTATGCCGGTCTGCAAGCCGCAACTGGTGACTTGGTGGTCGTGATGGATGCCGATCTGCAGGATCCACCCGAATTATTGATTGAAATGTATTATTTGATCAAGACCGGAGAATGGGATATAGTTGGCTGCCGCCGAGTGGACCGCAATGGTGAAAGCAAGCTGAAGTCCTGGCTGAGCAACATGTTTTATAAGGTGGCCAACAAAATTTCGGAGACAAAATTGGTACCAGGCGTGCGCGACTACCGCATGATGACGCGCCAAGTCGTTGATGCAGTCCTATCGATGTCCGAATACAGCCGCTTTTCAAAAGGAATTTTTAGCTGGGTTGGTTTTAACACGAAGTACCTCAGCTACAGCAATGTGCAACGTGTTGCCGGCAAGAGCGATTGGACCATTTGGCAACTATTCAAATATGCGATGGATGGAATTTCCGACTTTTCTCAAGCACCACTAAACATCACTCTGTGGCTAGGCTTTGTTTCATTTATCGTTTCATTTTTTGCCATCATTTTTATTGTAGTAAGGCACTGGATTTTCCCACAATATGCTATTAATGGTTGGTCATCACTTGTTTGTATCATTCTCTTAATCGGTGGTTTACAATTATTATGCATAGGACTGGTAGGTCGCTATATTGGCCGAATATATTTGCAAGTTAAGCGAAGACCAATTTATATTATTAAAGAAAAGAAATAAAGAAGAGCAAAATGACCCAAAAGATTATTAACAACACGTTGGCAGACGATCGAGTGAAGGAAAACTATATTTTTATTTCTGATATTCATGGCAATCATGAGACGCTGGGTCTAATTGAACAAGCCAAAAAAGACTTCCCATATGCTCAGCTGGTTACCGGTGGTGATTACATCGATGGTCGCGACAGCGTAAAGGAAGTGCTGGACTATTTAATTGAACAAAAAAGTGAAGGTGCCATTGTTTTATTGGGCAATCATGAACAAATGCTGCTTAATTATGCCAATGAACGTGAACATCAAGATGGGATCTGGTTCTTTAATGGTGGTAGTGATACGTTAAGACAATTGTCGGGTGAAGTTGCTACGCCAGAAGAATTGCGCGCAAGCAGGTATTATCGTTTTTTGACGGGATGCCCGATCATGTATGAAACGCCCAACATCGTGTTCGTTCACGGCGGCGTAAGACCGGATGAAAAGTATAATGATCCGGCTACATATAATAGTGTTGATCATGGCTTTAAGATCGATTATGACTTTTACCGCATCTGGGCCAGAGAAAGATTTTGGTATTCCGACACTTTAAATAAAAAGATCGCTCATAATAAGACCAAGAAGACAATCGTCGTGGGTCATACGCCAACTTGTGGACTAGAAGGCGTGTTTGACGATGGTCGCTTGATGAATCGCTTGTCGCCAGATCATTGTATTGTGAGAAAGATGCAATATCCGGGCGAACCTGCTCGCGTCTTTACGGATGGTGGCTCGCACTCTGATCCGTTAATTTATCCACATAATGACGGCAACGTCGTCGTTTTAGACGGTAAAGGCGACGTCGTAAAGGTTTATAACTATAACGATCCGCAAGGAACTGAAGTAGAAGAATAAAAAAAGAAATAAAGAAAAATAAGCAAAAATAAAAAGATCGAAATTCGATTAGAATTTCGGTCTTTTTTGATTTAGAGATCCAAAAAATTTTATTAGTCTTCGACTTTCTTAGCTTCGTTCATGGCTTTCATGATTGAAGGGTTCTTTGAGTGACAATCCTTGATCATTTGTAAATCTTCTTCGTTTAATGTAACAACATATTTACTCATAATTTTTATTCCTCGCTTTTATTTGAAAATACACCTTAACTATAGCACTTAAGCCAATTGCTGCAAAGATGAAAATATTCTCAAAAACTTTTTTTAAAATACTGGTAAATTAAGCGCTTTCATTGCATTACAGTGTCATAAAAGTATATACCAAAGAACAATGTAAGAGCTCTGTTTTTTGTAGTATATGGAAGAGGATTTATTATGGCTGATAAGAAATCTGGGGGCTTAGTTCCATTATGTAACGGTACTGTTATTACTTGGACTATGCCACCACTTATTTCTGGATTCTTGGCAACTGGTAGTATCGCAGGATCAATTTTACAGCTGATCAATATTGTATTAGACGTTTTGATTTACATGCCATTCATGTCCGCATTGAACAAGCGTCAACTTATGGAAGAAAATAGGGCTAAATAATGATAACAAGATTAATTAGTGCAAATTCTAGTGAATTGTTAAAAATGAACGGTGACGAGCTTAAGCAAAGCATTAAGGCTAGCGAAGGCCGGACCGTTTTAAGCGAAAACGTAGTAATTCAACCTGCCATTGATGGCTTAACGATGTCAGAAATTGCGGCTGCCTTTGGTGCGGACCTGATTTTGCTTAACTTATTTGATGTGTTTGAGCCTAAAGTTAGCGGTCTGGAAGTTAAGGACGCAAAAGACACTGTCAAGAGGTTAAAAGAACTTACTGGCAGACCAATCGGTGTTAATTTGGAGCCAGTTGATCCAGATGCCAAAATGGAATCAACCAAGTTTGAATTGCCTAAAGGCAGAATTGCGACGGCTGAATCAATGCGACGCGCAGAAGAGTTAGGTTTTAACTTTGTCTGCTTCACTGGTAATCCAGGCAGCGGCGTTACCAACAAGATGATTGTGCAAGCTGTCAGAACTGCTAAAGAGAATTTCTCCGGCATGATTATTGCAGGTAAAATGCATGGTGCTGGTGTTGATGAGCCAGTAGCAGATGAAGAGTCTGTGAAGGCAATGATCGATGCAGGAGCCGATGTGATTTTGGTACCTGCAGTAGGCACTGTGCCAGGATTTACTAGCGATGAGTTGATTAAGATTGTCAAAATCGTTCATCAACATGATGGCTTGGTAATGAGTACGATTGGTACTAGTCAGGAGAGTTCTGGCAAGGACGTGATTCGCGAGATTGCGCTAAAAAACAAGACTTGCGGTGTCGATATCCAACATATCGGGGACGCCGCATGGGGCGTGTTGTCTCCAACAGAGACTATCTTTGAATTAAGTAAAACAATTCGCGGCTTGAATCATACTATTTCAAGAATGGCGCGTTCTATAAATAGGTAATAATTACATTATTAATAGGTGGAAAAAGGTCAATGGATAACATTGATCTTTTTTTCTGTAATAGTTTTTGCAGAAATGTTTCAGAGTGTTAAGAGCGAACATGCTTTTGCACATAGCAAATAAAAAGTAAAAAGTGGGTTAAAACGTTGACATAACAACATTTTGCATCATCAAAAATAATTTACATAAATATTACAAATGTTACAAAGGTGACACATTCAGTAATACTTTCTTAATAAGCGAGTGATATTCCTGTTATGGTTCTGCAACGAAAGCACTGTAGTATATAACTTGTCAATTGAATGAGACAGACGAATAAGTGAAAATTCGTTACTTATTATTTACTTTTTAAACTTTAAGGAGAGAATTTTTTTGAAAATCAAATCTATCTTAGTTAAGTCAATTGCAGTAGCTGCTATGTCAGTTACAGGTTTAGTAGTAGCAAACAACGCAGGTTCAAACACTGCACAAGCTGCTATCGTCCAAAACGATGCAAGCGTAGTAACTGTAAACTACGTTTCAAATAACTCAATCAACGTATACAACAACTATGAAAACCCAGTAGCAACTGGTCAAATTTTAGCAAGCAACACTTCATGGAAAGTTATCAAGACTGCTTACGATTCAAAGGGCCACAAGTGGTACGACTTAGGTAAGAACCAATGGGTTCGTGCTAAGTACGTAACTATTGGTTACCACGCAGCTGCTACCCAAACTCAAACTACTGCTCAAGCTTCAACTCAAGCTCCAGCACAATCACAAACTCAAAACACTCAAACTGCTTCAAATACTAGCGCTTCATCATACACTTCAAACGCATCAGGCTCAGAAGCAAGTGCTAAGGCTTGGATTGCTAACCGTGAATCAGGTGGCTCATACAGTGCTTCTAACGGTCAATACGTAGGTAAATACCAACTTTCAGCTTCATACTTGAACGGTGACTACTCAGCTGCCAACCAAGAAAGAGTTGCTGACAACTACGTAAAGAGTCGTTACGGTTCATGGTCAGCTGCTAAGTCATTCTGGCAAGCAAACGGTTGGTACTAATAAGCAGCCTCGAAAATAACAATTTAATAACGGCTAAAAGGCACGCGCTTACATTCAAGTTGCGCGCTTTTTTTGCTATAATAACCATATAAGTTATAAGGGATACTGGTAGTGTACAGGGAACAACGGAGGTAAACCATATGTTCAAAAAGATAATGATGACTTTACTTGCCAGTGTTTGCTTGCTAACTTCCGCTACTGCAGTCACGGAATATGCCACACCACAAACTGTGCAAGCTGCTACCAAGGGTAAAGTACAAGTAAAAGGCAGTAAGAAAGTCCGACTTTATACTTCGAAGGGCAAAAAGACTAATTACTACGCTTACGCCAGTAGAAAATATTCTTATTCCAAAAAAGGTTATATAAGAATTGGCAAGAAGAAATATTCAGCTTATAAGCTTAATGCCAACTCTTATTGGATTTTGGCTAGAAATGTCAAAACAGTGAAGAATACAGCTCCAGCAACTAATCTTTATGCTCAAGCAGCAATCAGGATGCCAAGCGGCTACACTCTTTCCGCATTGCTTGATGCATATAAGGGTAGCCCAAGTCCTGAATTCGTTAAGGCTTCTATGGAAGGTATGGAGATCAACAACTTCTCGCGTATCGTAGCTGGAGAAAGCAAAGACGATGACAAGATGATTGATCCTGACCATCTTTCAGCTAAAGATAAAAAGGAATTGGCTGAATTCTCTTTGCGTGTAATTAACAGTGCACGTGGGCAACTTGGCTTGCGTCCATGGGTTTACAGCGAAGGTACACAAAAGTTAGCTGATGATGTTGCTAAAGAATATCAAGATCACGGCCACAGTATCAAAGATAATGGTCACTATGTTGCCGGAATCGTTAGAGCCTGCAAGAAGAATGGCCTTAACTTAGATGACAACTACGTTGAAGACATGGCTGGTTTTACCATTAATAAAAAGACCATGCCAATGGGTGAAATGAAACGTGACATTTACTTTGGCTTGAAGCAAATGATCTTCGGCTTTGCCGGTGCTGGTGAAGCTCAACGTGGCGACAGAAATCTTTACCGTGAATGGGAACACGCTGGTGACATCTTCAACACCCAAGGTTCTCGTCATGATGGCGACTACAATTATTATGGCTTCAGTATTTCAAGAACCGGTAATATATATTCAATGCACTTCATCAGTGTGTCATCATTTATTGTGGATAGTAAAGAATTCAACAACAGTTTCAGACCTTAGAATTAAAATAGCCAAAGAGCACGCATTAAGCGTGCTTTTTTGATAAGATATAGAAAACGTGAAAATACGGGGGAAATTTTTGTGACAAAAACTTTATATCTAGTTCGTCATGGACAGACTTATTTTAATTACTACCATAAGGTGCAAGGGCGTTGTGATTCACCACTTAACGAGAAGGGTATCCGCCAAGTAGAAATGGCGCGCGATTACTTCCAAAAACATCACACTCACTTTGATAAAGCTTTTTCTTCAACACAAGAAAGAGCATGTGACACCTTGGAAATTATTACGGACCACAAGATGCCATATACGCGTTTGAAAGACTTGCGGGAAAAGTGCTACGGTATCTTTGAAGGCCGCGATGAATTCTTGTTGCCATGGAACTACGGTAATTCTAATGTTGATCCAACTATGGAAAAAAATGAAGACGTGGTAGCTCGCATGCGCCGCGCCGTTGTGGAAATTATGGATGGCATTGACGATGGTGAAACCGCACTTGTTTGCGGCCACGGCGATATTTTGGCTAGATATGTTAGGGATGCAACTGATAATCCTAACTTTCCTGGTTTTGCCAATGCCTCAATTGTTAAGTTGACAGTTGATGGCGATAAAGTTCATTTTGATGAGTATGTGTGGCCCGCAGAAGATTTGGGATAACTTTAAATGACAATAAATTTGTATTTGGTTAGACATGGACAAACTTTATTTAATAAAGAACATCGGATGCAGGGTAGTTGCGATTCTGCTTTGACTCCATTGGGGATTAAGCAAATTGAAGCTACGCGCGATTATTTTGCGCAAAATGGCATCAGCTTTGATCGGGCATATTGTTCTACGCAGGAGCGTGCTAGCGATACGCTTGAAATTATCGCTGGTCCTGAGATGGAATATGATCGCTTGAAGGAACTAAAAGAAAAAGACTACGGCATTTATGAGGGTAGAAATATTCTGCTCTGGCTGTTATTTAGGCGTTTTATTGGCAGCAGCACGATCGAAGATGACCGTGAAGTAACTGAGCGAATGGAACGCGGGATGAATTTGATCTTGCGGGATGCCCAGGATGGCGAAAATATCCTGGTTGTGGGTCACGGCGACAGCATGTGCCACTACATCCGTGAGCGCGCCGGTGGTGCCAAGTTTACCGGCTTTCATAATGCCGAATTTGCTTTGCTTAAGAGCGATGGCAATGATGTTGAATATGAAGAAAACGTTTGGCCTGCCAAAAATGTGCGAATCGATCAAATAACTGGTAATTAGTCGTTCGAATTTGGTACATTAGCTTATAATAAGTGTGTAAAAATTATGATACGAGGCTAGAAGAAAAATGGATGAAACACCAATTTTTAAAATTACTAAGTTAAATATTGCAGAAAATGATCGTAGCGAATATATTCGTGAAGCAGAAAAGAATATGCATGATTCAATTCCTGCAGAAGAAGGTACTTTGCTTATTGGTAGCGGCCACGACGACGCACAAGGCGAAGACAATTACGAAGTAGAATTGTTCCGCAACAAGGGTGCAGAAGATTTACACATTGCTGAATCTCACGCTGATGACTTTGCTGAAGTAATTGACAAGATTGCTACTAGCAAGAAAGTTATCGATTTGAAGCCAGAAGTAATTACTACTCATGCCCAAAAGGCTTTAAACAGTTACGCAGACAACTTCGTTATGCGTTTAGTTAAGGTTGAAGTTAAGAAGGGTAACGAAGAAGCATTTGCTCACTCAGTTAAGAAGGAAATTACTACAAGTATTGCTTCTGAACCAGGCATGGAAATTATGATGTCCGGTACCAACAAAGAAAATCCTAATGAATGGTATTTTGTTGAAGTTTATGCAAATGATCAAGCATACGACAACCACGTACAAACACCACATTACGAAGAATACATTGTGGAAACTGACGGTATGGTTGAAAGAAGAGACGTTAAGACTCTTGTAAGAGATGTCTTAGCAACTCAAGGTGCTATTGTTTTGGATTAATAAATAAAGAAAAGATGCCGCCGCAAGGCGGTATTTTTTTGAGGGTAAAATTATGACGAACACAATCGTTTTTGCTCACCGCGGCTTGCCGGTGAAGTTTGCGGAGAATTCACTTGAAGGCTTCCGTTATGCGGTGACGCATGGCGCAGAAGGCGTGGAGTTCGATGTGCATTTGACTAAGGACAAGGTGCCAGTGGTGATGCACGATGAAGAAATCGACCGTACGACTGATGGAACGGGTTTTATCAAAGACTACACGATAAGCGAACTTAGGAAGTTTCATTTAGCTAATGGTGAGCCGGTGCCGATGCTCAGCGAATTGTTTGAAGTTTTACAAAATAGGGATATTTATATCAACCTGGAATTTAAGACCAACAAGGTTCATGATGTTGGGATCGAAGGCATCGTTTTAGCATTAGCCAAGAAGTATCATTTTGTCCATCCCATCATCTTCTCTTCCTTCAATTACCAGACCTTGAAAAATTGCCAACGGATCGATTTGCATCAACAGTACTGCTTTTTAACGAAGATGCCGGTGGCTTTGCCAGAGCGTTTTGTGAAGAAAAATCACTTTGCGGCCATTCATCCGCATTTCTATTTGCCAAGTAAGGTAACGCAGCGGATTTGGACGGTGGATAATCCGAGGATTGCGAAGCGGTATTTCAAACTAGGTGTAGCTGGGATTTTTACGAATAATTTTGAGTTGATGAATAAGGTGAAAGAGAAAAGTAGATAAAATGTGATAATCATAGTTATTCTAATTATGATTATTTATAGTCGAAAAATTGGACAACTAAAATTAATTCAAAAAATTCAAATTTTCCCTTGCATTTTATTTGTCATTCCCCTATACTATTAACTGTTGAGCGGTTGAGAGATCGTTCAAATAGAACCAATCAAGTAAAAGGTTTGAAGATTGGGTTATAGCCAAGTGGTAAGGCAATGGTTTTTGGTACCATCATGCGCTGGTTCGAATCCAGCTAACCCAATATAAATTAGTTAGCTTTAATGCCTAACGTCTGAAAACGTTGGTATTAAAGCTTTTTTCTTTTTCTGAAATTATTTGAAATTTTCTGAAATTAGCAAAAAGGCTACAAAATTTGGCTACAATATTTTGGAAAAATCAGTTTTAGAGAAATTGGTCTAAATGACCCAGCAGTCTAAATAATTTGGGGCGCAGGTGAGTTGGTCAAAGGGTTTTAATGTTATAATTAATTTAATATCACTATTCATAGTTATGGCTTATCTCAATCACGAGGTAAGCCTTTTTTAGTTACAGGGATGCCATGCCTGTATATTTGACGCTCTAAGACGTTTTGATAATTTGAGTATGATTATACATATTTACTTTTAAAACTCGCTAGAATCAAAATAAGCTCACCTCATTGGCTCAATAACAAAAAGTTATCCAGTATCAGGTAAAATAGTCTTATATGAAAAGCGAGGTTAAGAAGCAATGAGTAATACAACTGTGGTAGTGAGTGCTTATCAGTTCTTTAATAAATATTTTGATAGAATATTGAGCATTTCAGGCTTACTGCCTTTGGACTTGATGCCCGAAAATATTAGCAATATAAAGCCATCCAATGATGAAAGCTATCCGACGAGAATAATACAGGCTGAAACCATTGCATATTGTATAGCGTTGGCAATTAATGAATGCAAAGACGAGCCGAGAAAGCCATATAAAACAATATTGATTGATGTCTACTTGAAAGAAATAAGCAATATTGAAACCATGAAAGAGGTTGGCTATGAGCATTCCAGATATGCAGTATTAAAGAGGCAAGCTGTCAACGAATTTGCGGGGCGCTTCAATGTCTATGCCATTAAGTCGGGCGTTGGTTCAATAATCGAACTAAGCCAAACTTAGCCCGTTGCATCTCGTCAAGATTGAAGATATTAATTCTCACTATGTAAAATTGCATAGTGAGTTTTTTATTATCTTGATGCTTGTTGATGAGTGGTTTTGTGGTGGTTCTTTTGTTGATTCGATACGGGGTAAAATGGGGGCAATCGGAGGGTAGATTGATTAAGAATGTACTTAAACGCATGTTACGTAAGGCTTTCATGAACTTTGGTAAAACTCGCACAAAGTCGACAAAACGCCGACATTGTGAAAAGTACACAAAATTACCAAAACGGGAGGATTGTGAAGCTTACACAATATTTCTAAATCGGAGTATTTACAAGTGTATCCGTAGATACGGTTGTCGCTTACCGTCGTGCCTGTTTTGCATCCGACGCTTAACGGCACATAATCGGCTAATTTCGTGTCATTTTGCACCTTGCCTGTTGTACACGGAATGTATACATCAATTTCACTGTCCAATTTTCGGTAGTCAGTTGATGAGGGTGTCGTGTTTTGCTACTGCCTTTTGACTGCTGAATTTTAAGCAGTGAGTTATTGCATGCATGTCCCCAAAATTGGGGGCATCTGTCTAATTCTCACTGCGCATTTTTATGCAGTCGATTATTGCTGGTATTGCCTCAACTTCGTACGGAATTAAAGCAGGTATCACTGTTTCAATGATGCCTCTATTCAATAGATACCAGCATACTTGCTTCAAGTACGGAGCTAGAAACAACCGTACTTTGAGGTACGCTGGTATCTTATCTTCGACTGCGCAAAATTGCGTAGTCGCTTTTTGTCTTCACGCTTGATTATCGAGCTTTTTTGGCTAATTATGCTTGATTTCTCCGTCGTTGGAAAAACCGCCATGATGGTAGTTAATTACGAATCATAGTTCAGGTTTTTTCAGGTTCTATTGATGTTTTTTGAGGTGGTACGTGGGGTTTTATAGGGGTTCAGCATGGTTGAACATCTATTTTTTATTTCATGTTAGGTTTTGTTAGGTTGTTAAGAGCATATAGCATGGCTTAACATCTATCCAAAATTGGACGCATCTTTGGGCACCTCCGTAGTTGTAACTACGCTGGTAATCTGTCTCTGTTGTTAAATTGCCTTTTTGCTTATCATGCTAGTTTGCATCTTGCTTTCAAATTGACCATAAGCGACAAAATTGCATGATTTAGAAATTGCGCTTGCTATCTTAGTTTCGTGCCATTTAGCAGACACGGTAAAACAAACTAAGCGAAGAAACTAAGACATAAAAATAAGCGTGCCTCGTTGGTACGCTTATCTTGTATAATAGCTACAAGAATGAATTTATTTCTTTTTGAATATCGTTTTTCCTGTTTTGAAGCACCTCCATTGCTAACTTGATTCTAGTTGGAGTGCTTTTTTTATGTAATTCTCTTATCTTCTTTCTGTATTTTGCTCTCGTCTTTGATGAGACGTTTTGGAACTCGTCGGGGTGGTGTAAGAGTTGGTTTATCATTGCTCGTTCTCGGACATCGGGCACCGCTAGCCTAGTTACTTCGGGCAAGGATAAGCAATTCAGCATCTTGACCACTCTGTCGCCCCAATCTTGCACCGTGTTATATGTCTTTGTCTGTCGTAGTTGAAGCTCTGCACGTTCCCAATTCTTTATATAATCGGGCACTGTTACTCGTTTTTGTTGTAACTCGACCAACTTGTCATAGTATCGGTAAACCTGCCTCGACTTACGTACTCCTGCTGTAATTGATTCCAGCTTACCATTTGCGCCAATCGTGAAAAACGTCTTGGTGTGAGGTCTATAGAGCGTGTAAATCATTCCTGCATCGTCAAAATTAATGAAGTCGACAGCTATATCAATTCGTGTTATTCGTGGTTTATTGAATATCTTGGTTATATTAGTTATCTGCCGTTTCTCCTGCGCTGTCAGGTGGTTGGATGTATCGATGCGCCAACTATCAGAGTAATATTTATTCTTTGATAGCGTGGCAATACTGTCAGCATCTCTGAAAAGATTATATGTGCTAGGTTGTCCGTCAATTCTACTTACAGAGGTCAGAATCCAATTATTTTCTCTTAATCTGTCTTTACACTTGTCGATATTGATGTCTCCTGATACTGTAATTTCGTCTAAACTAATTTCACAATCGTTGGCAGTATTTTCATCAGAAAGTGTAAAAAGTAAAGGGCTAGCGGGGTATTTACATAAGACGCTCGAATTTTTATTTTGACTTAGTGAAATTGCCATTTTTATCTTTCTTTCGTTAATAAAAAAGCGCTCCATAGTGGAACGCCAATAACAAGAAATTATGGTTAAAATCTTTCGACAAACTCGTCTGCGCCAACAAACTGTTATAATCTTAAATGTAAAAATTATTCGTATGGTTTTTACTTACTGCTCGTAGCTACGCCAATAGTTACGAGCTTTTTTTCTTGCTCTTGTAATCGTGTCTCATGAGCTTTCAGCCATTGAGTTATAGACTGCTTGCCATAGAGCTTGCGACCGTCTACGACAGCGACAGGCATGCCCAGACTTGCCCAATAACTGATAGTTGATTCGGCAACGCCAAAATACTTTGCAATGTCTTTGCGGTTCAAGTAGGGACGTTGGTTTTCAACTTGTTTAATGCTGTCCTGAACAACAGCAAACACCGCTTTTCTTATTTCTGTTATCTGTTCATCATCCAATACAAATTGCATTGTCTTAGTCCTCCTTAAACGTTGCATAACTCATTAAATCTACTGTATCTGAAACCTTTTCCATTGATGTGGTAAGAATTTTTAGCACCGCTCTAATAGAATCGGCTTCGCTTGTCATGTCGTCTTTGTAATTACTACCGATAGACATATTCTTTTCTAAAAGATCTAAGACACCATAAGCCTCGCAAATGCTACCAACGGCATCATTTAAGTTATTGCCTAATTGAGTTAAGTAAGAACCTAATTCAGGATTACTGCTTGCCAATTCTTTGACTTTTGGATTTGACTTTAACGCATTCTCGATTGATGCATTTAATTTAAGATTATTGTTTTTCTCCATGTTAATTTTCCTTTCTACGCTGTCTGATTGGTTTCAATTACTATCTGTCGTGCCATTGGAGTAAGTCTCATAGCCTCCATGACTTGCTTACTTCGAGCTAATTCTTTTGAAAGCTTGTTCATGAACTCTGAATACTCCATTGGAGTTTGAAATTGATAATAGCCTCCGTCAGTAGTACTGCCGATGTCATAATGTTTAAGCCTTAATTCTCTTATCAATTTCTTGACGTGGCGTGTACAGATATCCAATGCATTGGCAATATAAGCGCATGTCAGCATATTTTCTTTACCCAATGGAATCAGATTAAGCAGTCGTTTTTCTAATTCACTTAGTTTAGTTTCTCGATTAGGAAAAATTAAGCCATGAAAATCAAGTCCACTTTGTACAATAGCCATTTGATTGGTATCAATGGTTATTTTTTGTGCCATCGGAGTAAGCCTCATAGCCTCTATAACTTGCTCACTACGTGTCAATTCGCTTGAAAGCATATTCATGAACTTTAAGTACTCCGTTGGATTTAGAAAGCGATAATAGCCATCGTATGTAGTACTGCCAACGTCGTAATGTTTGAGCCTCAATCTTCTTGCTTGATCTGTAAGATGTCGTGAGCTGATATCTAGCAGATTGCAAATATAAGAGCCTGATACTGCATTTTCCTTGCCCAATGGAATCAGATTGAGAACCTTTTTTTCAGGCTCTGTCAGTCCGATTTCTTGTTCAGGGAACGTTAAGCCATCAAGGTTTAACTCTGTTTGAATTGATTCCAATTTAGATCACCTCCTTTACGGTTGATTGATGTTCATTCATGAATTTATCAATAGCTGTTTTACTAATTTTCTTAGTTTTTCCTACTTGAATGGTAGGCAAACCATTCTTGATTAAACTAGTTAAAGATTTATAAGAATCAAAGCCTAGATACTCCATAGCTTGCTTATAAGAAAAGTATTCAGTCATCGTCTCGCCTCCTACATTTGTTTATGCTTCAATATTATCCTACTTTTGTAGGAATGTAAAGAAAACAATAAACTTTTGTAGGATTATCTGTTATTATTTGGTAAAGAGGTGAGAAAGTTGGCAACAAATCGAATTAAAGAATTAAGAAATAAAAAGGGATTAAGTCAAGCACAATTAGCCGATGAATTGGGAATAAGCAATCAAATAATTAGCTTTTATGAGAATGATAAACGGGAGCCAAAAATAGGAATGTGGCAAAAATTAGCCGACTTTTTTGGCGTTTCTGTACCATATTTACAAGGAATAGAGCCGGACTTTTCAAAAGTTACTAAACAAACTAAGACAACAATCTCTTTGATTTTAAATAATTATTATTTTGGATATAAGAATAATAATTACAGTTTGATATACAAAGTAGGAAAAGAAGTATTTGATATAACTAATTTATCTGAAAAAGAATGGAAGAATTACTTTTCAAGTTCAAAGCATTGTATATCAATGTCGGAATCTAGAAAGTTATATGACTACGTCAATAAATACTTTGAATTAACTGGTAAAAAAATCCGCCTGTTTACAACAGTTGATGCAATTATTGATTATTGGATGAAAGAACTTAACTTTGTATTGCAAGATGAGCGGTTAATTAGATCTATAAATAATAGGCTATTTCGTTACAGTAAAAAAGAATCAATGACAGCAGGGCAACTTGTCAGCGCATGTAATGTCTTTGCAACTAGAATCAATAAAAGTATATATGGAAAAATAGTAGATGATTTTAGTACTGATTTAGGAAAATACATAAACTATGGAAAATATAATGATGAGCTTAGTATTTTAGAAAGCAATTTTAGATTATCTTTAAGAACGGCTGGTTCAATTAAGAGTATGCGAAAAGTCGTAGAAAGCTATGAGGGTGCTTTAAATTCGCTTATTGACAAAGTACAACTTGATGAAACTAATGGAAAATTAGCTGAGTATGTTAAAAAGAATAAGAATTTAGAGCAAATGTCAAAAGAAATAAATGAGTTATATAAAGAGTTTGATGAATTATATAGCAAAGATAGTGAATTTAAAACGTTTGCTGAAAATTATGAAAAGGAGCATCCGATTGGAATAAAAATAGTTGATAAAACAGGTAGAATAATTGGCTCCAATAGTATTTCTAAAAAGAATAAGCTTTTATCTTTGTATTTATATAAGCATGAAAAGGGCGAAAATACGACTAAATTATATGAGTTACTAATTAAGCGGGGTATTCTTTATTAATTGATAGGCATCCCAATAATGTGGGAATAATATTACAAGTTCATGGTTAAAACCTTTTGACAAGCTCGTCTGCGCCGATAGTTGAAAAGAGGTAAACAACTATGAGCAGTGATATTAAAGAATACATGACACCAAAGGGCAAAAAACGCTACAAGTTTGCTATTTATGCTGGTAAGGATAAGGCAACTGGTCGTTCAAATTTTGTCCGCAAGAGCTTTAACAACTTAGATGATGCCGAAAAATCATATCTTTCAATTAAGCAGGCAATAAAGAGCGGTCAGTACTCATTCAAGAAGCAAAAGCATTATAAATTCAAAGATGTTTATAAAGAATGGTGCGCCAACTATGCCAACGGAGTGAAAGAAAGCACGTTAGCAACTACCAAACGAATTATTGAAGATCATGTCTTACCAGAAATAGGTAATTTATACATTGATCGAATTACTGTTGTCAGATGTCAGCATGCCGTTGAAAAATGGTTTAAGCAAGCGCCAAAGACATTCACTCGATATATTCGCTATGCCAACGATATATTCAAGTATGCCGAACACTTAGAATTAATTAAATCTAATCCGATGAGCAAGGTAATCCGTCCTAAACCAAAGAAGAATGAGAAAGACGTTGAAAGCCTGTACACTAAAAAAAGCTCTAAAAAGTTCTATACAAGAGCTGAATTGGAGCGATTTTTGGAATATGCTAAGAAATTCAAATTAAAAGCTTATGCTTACTTTCAAATTCTAGGATATTGTGGTTTAAGACGTGGCGAGGCTCTCGCATTGCAGTGGCGAGACATCGACTTTAATAATAAGACATTGACAGTCAATAAGACGACCTCAAAGGGGTTGGATAATCGTCCATTAATTCAAAAACCAAAGACGGAATCAAGTATCAGGACTATTGCACTTGATGATGATACGCTACAAGTTTTAAGAGAATGGCAACGAGAGCAATTAATCGAAAGAAACGAAGCTAACGTCGTTCCGATTGGAATAAATAATAGCAAGGCTATTGGTAAATTGTATTTATTTGAAGGTTACAGGTATCACAAATATCCAACGAATTTTCCAATGTCAGAGACTACGGCATCTAATTGGAATGATGAAATTGCCAAAAAGGCAGGCTTGCCACATATCAATTTACACGGATTCAGACATACGCATGCATCTTTATTATTTGATGCTAGGATTCCACTAAAAGAAGTGCAGGAGCGATTGGGACATAAGAATGCGGATATTACGGAAGACGTGTATATCCATTTAACTCAACAGAGAAAGCAAAAGACAGCAAGTAATTTTGGAGTATACATGCGAAAAGCTTAAAAGATCGGCTACAATATTTTTGTTTTTGGCTACAATATTTTGGCTTTCAATTTTGCAATTTTATGCAAAAGGCTACAAAATTCGGCTACAATATTTTTTATGAAATGCTAAAAGCATTGATATAAAGCGGTTCTTGACGTTAGGTTATTGAACCCAGCTAACCCAATAAGTCAGATCAGGCAGTGAGCCTGATCTTTTTTTGTGCAAAAAATAAAGGCGAAGCCATTTATATACGACTGGCTGTAAATGCTTTCCTTTACATATGTATCATGCATTAATAAATTGTGTGCATATATGACCAAACTATTGAACTCCTTTAGTTATGAAATTACGATAATGGTGTTTTAAATGATTAAGTAATTCTAGTGGGAGTTAAGAAATGAGAAAAAGATATAGATATGGTGTTTTTATTGTCAGCACTATTTTGGCTGCGCACCTTTGGCAATGAATAATAATGTTGTCAAAGCTGATGCTATGGAAAAACCAGCTCAAAGTAATAATGCCCAAGGCGGTCAACAAGGTGCCACTGGTAAAGCTAATGGTACCCAAGGTGATTCAACCACCAACCCCGTAGCAAAACCCGATTCTGAAAATTCAGCAGTTAAAGTGCAACATGCTGGTACAAAAGAGGATGCTCATCAAATTACTGAAAGTCATGATAATTTAGATCCTCAAAAAGAAATTGATATTGATGCCGCCAATTCAACCGAGTGGGACGCAGTAAAATATATAAAAGACAAATACGGTAAAAACATCCATATTAAAATTGATGATAGTGACGTAGAGTATGATTTCATAAGTACAGTTAGAGATAAAAATGGTAAATCAGTTTCCTATGTTGAAGGACCTAATCGAAGAGAAGGCCTTGTTTCAATGTCTCTTGAAGATGGCGACGTTATTCAAGTAGTTGCTGTGCCTAGACAATTGGATTCAAACAAGTGGTATAGTTGGACACCTGTAGATAATCAATTTGGTAGTAAGGGTAATCAAGGTGATCCAATTAATCATGCAAAAAAGCTAATGGGTGGCGATCTCCCTGATGATATTGCTAATAGGGTAGTAGATGATAAAACTACTGGTAAATTAATTGAACAAACCGATGAATATGGTAATTTACCCACTATTGTAAGTGCTAAGAATGCGGATGGAAAAATTTTTAATTGGGTAAAGATAGATTTACACCCGCATTTAAATTCGTGGTTTCTAAAGGTGCTAAAGAAGTAGTCCCTATCTCTATGATTCAAGGTAGAAAACGCAATTCAATAAACGGCGAATTAGTAATTGATCCTACTGACCCAAGTTATCGTGAAGAAGTTTCTCCAACTACCCCAGCTGATATTTATAATCACCATAATACGGTGACTGTAGATCCAAACCAAAAGCAAAAAGATACAATTAATATCACTGATGATCCAGCTGCAACAGACAATCCATCAGCTTGGAAGGGGCCTACTGGTACAGATGATGGTGCTGGCTTTGATCTCACTACAGCTGGAACTACTAGCATTAAAACCTATAATGTTTCAAACACAACTGAAGTTCCGGAAAAAACAACTAACAATTCTGTATTTGTTCCTGATGACACAAAAATCAATGTAACTAATTTGAACAAGTTGATTTTTGTACACAATGCCTTCATTTATGATGAAAATGGTCATGTTGTTCAAGAAGACGGTGCATATCAAATTAAGACTCAAGGTCAAAAAGTCAAGATTCTTGATAATGGACGTGTGTACAAATTTAATGGTCAAGAATATTACAAGATCGATTCAGGTGATCCAGATCATCCATACTATGTAAGAACAAGTTCTGTAGGTAAAGCCCCTAAGAAACAAGCCGTTGTAATGCGCGGTACTCTTAAGAGTTACAGAATTAATGTTTACAGTAAGAATGGTAAAATTATCGGTACTTGGAAGAAAGCAAAATAAGCTCAAACTAAAAAATAAATTCTAACCACAAATCAAAAGAGCATCTACTGCCAATTTCGCAATAGGTGCTCTTTTCGTTTTTAAGTATCAAATATTTCATGTTATAATCTGTATATGAAAAGAGGCCAACGGATTGCAGCCGTTGACTTCAATCGTAGTTTTAGATAACTGTATGCTTAGCTAATCCTTGTGATTAGCTTTTTTTGTTATTGCGTAGGCTATAGCCAAATTAATAGCTAATTTAACCAGAGTACCTAGAACGATGCTGATTGCAATAGCCCAAGCTAACACGGAGCACTAAACCTTCAGACTATCCAATTATGCATAACTCTCACCTCCGTAGTTTATAAAATGTTGAGGGGTGGTTAGTCATGCTAAAACTACTAAACATTGGCAGTTGCAATCTACCCTTGTCTGTAAAATAGTATATCAAATTTCGCTATAAAAAAACGCATGTTCATTTTAAACGTGCTTTTTTTATCTTTTCTTAAATTCTTTTACAATTTCTAACGATTTAGTAAAGATAATTGCATTGTCAAATAATATACATATAATAAAAATTGAAAAAGCAAATAAACTGTTAGGTGAGGCTCCTACGTGAACACAAGCTATCGCCCGGAAACATCCAGAGATGCCAACGAGTAAAATAGTTCTTGTCGAGATAAGGCGAGATCCAGATAGCTAGCCTGTGCTTACGTCACGTAGTGTCAAAACTGAACGACGAGAAAAAATCGCTTAGATAAGGAGTTAATACTAATTGGTATTAGCTCCTTTTTAGTTTGTTTGCATGTTTAATCAGAAAGAGGGATTAACATGGCAAAAAACAAGTTGCTGATGAATAAGAAGACGGCCGATACAGAGTTTGTTAAGCAAATCGCGCAACAAACTCCCGAAGAAGCGCTCAAGACGCTGCATAGTTCGCTAGACGGTCTGTCTTCGACGGAAGCTAAAGAGCGTTTGGAGAAGAATGGTCTTAACGAAGTTGCAACCAAGAAGCACAATACGAAGTTGCATTTCTTCATTGAATCATTCTTCACTCCTTTCACAATGGTCCTGTTGCTGCTAGCAACGGTGTCGCTGTTTACCGACTACGTCTTCGTGCCGGCAGATCAAAAGGACTTGAGTACTGTGATCATTATGATTACAATGATCATCATTTCTGGATTAACGTCCTTTATCCAGAATGTGAAAACTAATGACGCAGTTGAAGACCTCTTGAACATGGTGTCCGTGACTACCAATATTCGTCGCAATAAAAAGGACAAAGAAATTTCTACCAAGCAAGTAGTTGTCGGCGATATTATTAATATCCACGCTGGGGACATGGTGCCAGCAGATATTAGATTGCTTCAAACCAAAGACTTGTTCTGTTCCTCAAGTTCTTTGAACGGTGAATCCACACCTGTGGAAAAGATAGCAACCAAGAAGCCTGATCAAAAAGACATGGATCAATATTTGGACTATCCTGATGTAATCTATCAAGGAACAACTATTGTTTCTGGTTCAGGTGTCGGTGTCGTTTTAGCTACCGGTGAACAAACTGTCTTTGGTCGTTTGGCTAAGGATATTTCAAACAACGACGTTAAGGAAACTAACTTTGATGTCGGTATTAAGAACATTTCTAAATTATTGTTAACAATGACTGCCATCATTGCACCTTTAGTTTTGATCATTAACGGTTTGACTAAAGGTAACTGGCTCAACGCTTTGCTGTTCGCCATCGCTACAGCCGTTGGACTTACTCCAGAAATGTTGCCAGTCATTGTTACTAGTAATTTGGTTAAGGGTTCGCTCGAAATGTCCAAGCACGGCACCATCGTTAAGAAGATGAACTCCATCCAAAACTTCGGTGCTGCCGACATTCTTTGTACTGATAAAACCGGTACTTTGACCCAAAACAAGGTTGTATTGGAACGTCACTACAACTTGGATATGAAGGAAAATCCACAAGTTTTGCGGTTGGCTTATTTGAATTCGTACTTCCAAACGGGAATGCACGATTTGATGGACCAAGCCATTATCGATGCCGCTAGCGATGAGCTAGACGTTGAAGAAATTAAACATGACTACACTAAGGTCGATGAAATTCCATTCGACTTCAAGCGTCGTCGCATGAGTGTCGTGATAAAACGCCACGACGATGGTCGTATCCTGGTAACCAAGGGTGCTGCCGAAGAAATGCTTGCTTGCTGCAATCGTGTGCAAGTTGGCAATCACATTAGTGATTTAACTGATGAATATAAAGAAAAAGTTTTAAAGCACATTGAAGATTTGAACAAAGATGGTTTGAGAGTTGTTTTGCTTGCTTACCAAAACAATCCTGCTCAAGCCGGCGAATTCAATGTTAGCGATGAAAAGGATTTGATTCTAACCGGATTCTTGGCCTTCCTTGATCCACCTAAGGATGATGTTAAGGATGTACTTAAGCAGCTCAAGCAAGACGGCATCACCGTTAAGATTTTGACTGGTGATAACGCCACCGTAACTAAGAGCGTTGCTTCAAGAGTAGGCTTAAACACCGAGCATGTTTATAGTGAAAAAGACTTCGTTGATAAGGGCGAGGAAGAGATTAAAAAGATGGTTGAAGAATGTAGCCTCTTTGTTAAGCTTTCACCAGAATACAAGGCCAAAATTATTCAAATTTTGAAAGAAAATGGCCACACCGTTGCCTACATGGGTGATGGGATCAACGATACGCCAGCTATGAAGAAGGCCGACGTGGCAATCTCAGTTGATACTGCCGTTGATATTGCTAAAAAGAGTGCCGACATTATCTTGCTCCACAAGAGTTTACGTACTTTGGAACATGGTGTAAGAATTGGGCGTCAGATCTTTGCCAACACGATGAAATATATCAAGATTACCTTGTCATCTAACTTTGGTAATATTTTGTCAATCTTAGTGGCATCATCATTCTTGCCATTCTTGCCAATGCTGCCAATGCAGTTATTGATCTTGGATTTGATCTACGGAACCTCTTGTCTATCAATTCCATTCGATACTGTTGGTGAAAAATATTTGGAAGTACCGCGTAAATGGGAGACAAGAAAGTTGCCTAAGTTCATGTTCTACTTTGGCCCAACTTCTTCAGTCTTCGATATTATTACGTTTGCCTTGCTTTACTTCTGGATTTGTCCAAGCGTTGTCGGAGCAAGTTACATGGCTGCTACTCCAAGTCAAAAGGCAGTCTTTATGGCAATCTTCTGGAGTGGTTGGTTCATCGAATCACTTTGGACACAAGAAATGGTTATTCAAGCATTGCGTGATCCAGCCGTTCCATTTATCCAACAACATTCTTCACCAGTTGTCATGCTCGCTACGATTGGTGCAGGCTTGATCGGTACCGCAATGCCTTACATCCCAAGCTGGGCCAAGGTAATGAAATTCGGTCCAATCCCAGAATTCTACGTTTTGGTAGTGTTAGTACTTTTGATTTTGTACATTGCACTTACTACTTTGGTAAAGCACTGGTACATGAAGAAAGAGGAGTTCTTAATTTAGATATTCATAGGATAATTACATTCGTTTAGAAAAGAAAAGGTCACGTTCCTAATCAACAATGCCATTGAGTTAAGACATTGTTAGAAAAGGAGTGGCCTTTTTTGATTTGTAGTAAATATTTTTTTACTTTTGGTAAAGGAGATTATAAAAAAGTAAAATAATTATTGAAAGCTTATAAAAGAGATGGTATTCTTATATCAATTTAATTTAATATTAAGATTTTCTCATCAGAGAAGGGGGAATGATGTATGAGCAATTATAGCTGGCCAAAAGGTCACAACAAGTACTATTATGTTTTCAAGACAAGGGAGGACTTAAATAAGATTGAAACACAAAGACGCGCTAGAGGTGTCTTGAACATGCGAAAGAAATGGGTGGCTACAGCTATTATTGCTTTAGCATCTGGATCGACAGTTTTATTAAGTCAAGCAAATTCTGCTCAGGCTGCAACTGAGAATCCAACAGTATCAAATGTTAAAGTCTCTGTGGTTGAAAATGAAAATGACTCACAGAATTCTAATAATACTAATCAAGAGACTAACCAAGAAGATACTCAAGCTGAGAACGCTGATCAAAATAAGGTTCAAGCTCAAAATGAGCAAAGTGCAGTACAGTCGCAAAAAAATCAAGATACTGCTCAGTCTCAGGATCAACAAACTCAGGTTGTACAAGACAATAAGCAATCAGTACCTGAACCAGCTAATCAAGCTGATCACGTGAAGGGAAATGTGCAATCGGCGTGGAATCAGGGTTATAGAGGTCAAAATACAGTAGTAGCTGTAATTGATTCTGGTGCAGATCCTAGTCATAAAGATTTTCAAACGATGCCATCTGATCCCAAACTAAAAAAGGACGATGTGCAAAAGAAGATTGATCAGCAAGGTTACGGAAAATATGTGAATGAGAAATTTCCATATGTTTATAATTATGCTGATAGAGATAATGATTACATTACCTCTGATGATACAAATCCAAATGATAGTCCTCACGGTCAACACGTATCAGGAATTATTGCAGCAGATGGGCATCCTGATGGAAATAACCAGTATGTAGTCGGGGTTGCTCCAGAAGCTCAATTAATGCAATTGAGAGTTTTCGGTCAATTTTCTGACGAAAAAACTGACGATGTTGCAAGAGCAATTTATGATGCTACTAATTTAGGCGCGGATGTCATTCAGATGTCTTTAGGTCAAGGAGTGGCTGACCAACAATTGACTAACATTGAACAAAAGGCGGTTCAATATGCTATAGATCACGGAGTTTTTGTTTCAATTTCTGCATCCAACAACGGTAACTCAGCTTCGGTTGATAACCCAAGTAATATTACTGTGAGAGGTTATAATTCAGGCTCTGAAGCTGGAAACTATGAGCCACTTAATTCTGGTACTGTCGCCAATCCTGGGGCCTCGAAGAATGCTTTAACTGTGGCAGCTGAAACTTCAGACACTGGTGCAGATAGCGATATGGCTTACTTCTCATCATGGGGACCTCTGTCAGATTTTAGTTTAAAGCCAGATTTAGCCGCACCAGGTTATCAGGTTGTTTCAACTGTGAATAATAATCAGTATCAAACGATGAGCGGTACCTCAATGGCTGGACCTTTTGCTGCCGGAAGTGCAGCCTTGGTAATTCAGCGTTTGAAGAAAACCAATCCTGAATTAAAAGGTGCCCAACTTGTAGCTGCCACTAAGGCTTTATTGATGAACAGTGCAAAGATTCAAACTCAAAAAGGCTATACTACACCAGTTTCTCCAAGAAGACAGGGAGCAGGACAAATTGATGTTGGTGCCGCTACTGCTAATCCGGTTTATGTAACAACACCAGATGGCACCAGTTCTTTATCTCTACGTCAAGTTGGTGAAAAAACAGCTTTAACTCTTACTTTCCATAATTTAACTGATGAAGCACAAACGTACACTTTTGATGATTTAGGTGGAGGTTATACCGAAAAGCGTGACGAAGATACTGGAGTCTTTTATGATGTTCAACTGGCTGGTGCTCATGTAAATGGCCAAAATAGTTTTACTTTAGCTCCAAAAGAAGTTAAAGATTTTCAATATACTTTGGATTTACAAGGTTTAACTAAGAATCAGCCAGTAGAAGGTTGGCTTCACTTTACTAATGACAAAGATAAATCGACAGTGGTTGTACCATATTTAGCTTACTATGGTGATCTAACTAGTGAAAATGTCTTTGATCAAAATGCTAATGAAGACAAGCCGGATGTTCAAGGTAATCGTTTAGTTAATGAAAATAATTACCCACTTGGCGTAGCTGATCAGGAATCCTTGAAGCAGTTAGTAAATATCGATGGTAATTATGATTGGCAAGAAGTTGCTAAATTGTATGAAAGTGGTAAGGTAGCTTTTTCACCGAATAATGATCACCAAAGTGATCTCATCAAGCCATATGCTTACTTGAAGCAAAATGTAAAAGATCTCAAGGTTGAGATTTTAGATGCAAAAGGTAATGTAGTTCGTGTGGTATCTGACATTCAAGGTGTTGATAAGTCCTATGATGAAAATGGTGTAACTAAAGATGCCAGTCTTTCAGTTTCAATGCGTGATAATCCTGATGCTTTTGAATGGGACGGAAAGGTTTATGATACTAAGACTGGTCAAATGGTAACAGCTCCTGATGGAAAGTATACTTACCGTTTTGTAGCCACTTTATGGAATGAAGGTCCAAATCAAAAGCAAACTGCGGACTTTCCAGTTGAAGTTGATACTCAAGCTCCTAACTTAAATGTTAAATATGATGCAGCATCTCATACTTTATCAGGCAATTATGAAGATGCAGGTGCTGGATTTACAAATTATTCATATGCAACAGTTAAGGTAAATGATAAGGTCTTTGGCTATAAGTTAAATGATGGTGAGTCTGGTTTTGACAATAATATAAAAACTAAGGGACACTTTAATTTTGTCCTAAGTCCAGATACCTTAGCTGCATTGAGCGGAAGTTTGAATAAAGTATCTGTTGCATTGAGCGATGTTGCAAACAATACTACTGTTCAAACTGTTGATGTAGCAGGAGTTAAAGATAAACCAGCAGTTTCTGTTTGGAATGCAACTGATGGTTTAGAATTTGATAAAAATTCAGCCGATTATAATAAGGAAAATAATACCTATACTTTGTATGGCTCAGCTAATAAAGACTTTTACTTAAATGGTAAATTAGTTCAGGTTCATGATGGAAAATATGAAGTACCTGTTAAAGCAGACGATACGGAATTAGTATTTTCAAGTGATCAAGCTGGTAAAAATGTTTTGAAATCATTTACTCCATTCACTCCACAAGCATTCTTCAATTGGCAAAATGTTGATGGCTTTGATGGTAACTTTGGTGTAAGTATCTACTCAGTTGAAACTAATGATCCAAAAGATGCAGTTGTCCAAGCAGCTGTACCAAAGGGCAACAATGTTAAAGCTTATGCTCAAGATTACTTTACTGGTGAATTATATGAAGGGAAAGTAGAAAATGGTGTAGCTACTTTCCATGTTCATACTTCAATCAATAAAGGAAAAGATGGTATCTTTAGGCGTGCGCTTTTAACTGGTTGGACTGAAGTTAGCGGTCCAGCTTATAATGATAAACAAGTTACCAGTAAGGATGGTGTAGCTAGTTCAAATCACTTAGGTGTTTACTACACCACCGATAAAGTTGACAGAAAGCTTTACACTAATCGTGATGATTTAGGGGTAGATGTAAAAGATGAAGCAGCTGATGTTAGTGCATTTAGCCCAACTGCATATCCAGGACATGCTTTATCTGATTTAACTACGCGCACTGATCCTAACCCAGCAATCCATTTTGATTATTTAAACGATAACAATACTACTCGTTTTGGTCAAAACGCAGTAACTATGGGTTATTACGATCCTGCAACTAAGAAGTTTACGGTTACCGGTCACGTTGATTCTGATGTCAAATCATTGACTGTATTAGCTGATAGTTCAGATGAAAATGCCCCACAAAATCAAGTTAAACTAGATAAAGATGGTAAATTCAGCTTTACCTTTACCGCAGAAAATGTCGGTCAACGTCCAGTTGCATATATCTACACTGATGAAAACGGACAAAAGGTTCGCGGTACTTTAAATATCATTTTAGATACTGTGGTACCAACTTTAAATGTTGATCAAGTTAATGGAAATGAACTTCATGTTAAGACCAATAACCCTGTCTTTAAACTTGCAGGGGTTGTCAACGATAATTTGGATGGTTACAGACTCTATGTAAATGGAGATAATATCTATCGTGAATTCTTAAATTCAGGCTACAATAAATTGGCCGGCTTGAATACTGATAATGAAGATGTAAATCCATATGGACCACATAATTTTGAAGAAAGTTTCAATTTAAATGATGATAATAATCAACCAACAACTCATGTATTTACTGTTTACGTGGTTGATCAAGTAGGTAATAAGGTTGAAAAGAAGATTACTGTTGATTATGATCCAAATTATGTGGCAGAAGTTCCAAAATCCGATCAAGATAATAACCAAACTACAGTACCTGGAGTAGTTCCAAACAATAATCAATCTGTAGTTTCAGTTTCAGATACTACTTCAACTGTTTTAGATAAAAATGGAGAAAAGAAGAATGATTTAAGCGATGCTGTCTTAACTACAAAATCATTCCCACTTCTTCACAATGCTTACTTATATGATGAAAACGGTGAAGTTGTTTTAACCAGCAACCCAAACAAGAAGTCAAGTTTGAAGAAAGGACAAACAATTAGCGCCCTTCAAAATGGTCATGTTTATGTCATCAAAGGCGTAAAATTCTATCAAGTTGGTAAGAATCAATATGTAAAAGTTGCCAATACTGTTTTACAAGCCGGTAAGAGATTGCAATTGAAACATAATGCTTTTGTTTATGATGCTGAGGGTAATGTGGTTAAGAAACATGGCAAGAAAGTTGTTCTAAATAAGAACAAGTGGATCTCCGCTTTAAATAATGCTGATAAATTTACGGTTAAAGGAGTCCAATACTATAAACTTGGTGATAATCAATTTGTAAAGGTTGCTAATACTGTTGTTCAACCAGCTAAAAAGCTTAAGTTGACACGTAATGCTTTTGTCTATGATCAAAATGGAAAACGTGTGAAAAATGCTAAACTTTTAAAGAAGGGAACAAATATCTTAGCTTTAAATAATGCTGAAAAGTTTAGATTTAATAATAAGACTTATTATCAAATTGGTAAGAACCAATATGTAAAAGTGGCTAACACACTATAATTTAAGCTTTCCTATAAAGAAGGCATACATTGCCAAATTAATATTTTAAGCTTCTAGATCATTCATTTACGATTTATCGTATTTGAATGATCTTTTTATGCCATGATCTTTTTTAAAAGGTAATCAGTTCTATTTAGATTGGTTAGAACGACTGTCTGATTTAGGATCATTAATTCTGAATTTATGCACCAAGTTTAATAGTTATGAGGTTCTAAATTAAGCACAGAAGTAGTGCAATGTGTAGAGTCATGGACACTTTGACAGATTTGTAGTGGAGTTTGTGGAAAAAGATAAAAAGTAAGAATTAATTTTTTCTTTTGACAAGGATTAAAAAGACTCCTATATTTGAATTAATTTAGTTCGATATAGGGAGGAAAAACTATGGTCGACTTAACAAAACACATGAAAAAAGGCTTGGTTGAACAAAAGCCAGGGCAGATTTTAGCCTTTGCGGCTTACACCAACAAAATTCCCGACATTATCAAATTCACAATTGGTGAGCCTGACTTTAACACACCAGAGCATATTAAAAAAGCGGCCGAAGCCAGCATCGCTAACAACCATTCGCACTATGCGCCATCTAACGGGACTCCAGGTTTGCGCAAGGCGGCAGCCGATTTTTTAGCTGAAAAATATGGACAAAAATACGACCCAAGCGAAATTTTGATCACCAATGGGGTAACGGAGTCGATCTACGACTTTTTGACTGCGGTGCTTAATCCAGGCGACGTTGTTTTGGTGCCAACACCAATTTTTCCGCTTTATATTGGGGATGCCCTATCCATGGGTGCAACGGTTGAACAAATTGACACTTCTGACGATGACTTCAAATTAACGCCGGATAAATTGCAAGCAGCTTTGGACAAATACGGCGATCGAGTAAAGGCATTGGTGATGAACTATCCAACAAACCCAACGGGCGTTATGTACACGCAAGATGAGCTCGATGCATTAGCTGATGTGGTGCGTGACAAGCCAATCTTTGTTCTTGCCGATGAAATTTACAGCGAACTCAATTATGATCAGCCACATGCTTCGATGGAAAAGACCTTGCATGATCAAGTCGTATTGATGAACGGTGTGTCCAAGGCATGGGCGATGACAGGTTACCGGATCGGTGTGGTGGCTGCACCTAAGCCGATTTTGGATCAAATTGCCAAGATTCATCAAGCGATTACCACGACGGAGCCAACGCCAATGCAGGATGCGGCTGAAGAGGCCCTGGCTGACGGCAAAGACGATGCTTTGCCAATGAAAAAAGAATTCCAGAAGCGTCGCGATGTGCTTTATGATGGTTTAACCAAATTGGGCTTTGAATGCGTCAAGCCAAAGGGTGCCTTCTACATTTTTGCTAAGATTCCGGCAGGGCTTGAACAAGATGATACCAAGTTCATCTATGATTTAGCTGAGAAAGGCCGCGTGGCTGTGGTTGCTGGTTCATTCTTTGCCAAGGGCGGCGAAGGCTATATTCGTTTGTCTTACGCAACTTCGATGGACAATATCAAGGAAGGTTTGAAGCGACTGGAGCAGTACGTTAAGGAAAATAAAGCTTAATTAAATAATTTAGACCGAGTGATGAGCTCGGTCTTTTTTGTATTAAAAAACAGCTTTGTTATGAGTTGATATTCCTTTTATATGGCGTTTTTTAATTGTTATAAATTTTATAGTAGAAAAATTGCATAAACACTTAAAATTACTATAAATAACAAATATGATAAGGGATGAAAAAGACAACACGCTTTATATAATAAAAAAGAATAAGTTAATGTTTTGATAAGGGATTAAACATTAGGTTGTCTTCGGGGGACGCAAAATGAGAAATATTCAACAACACTTTTCTATTCGTAAGTTAACTATTGGTGCTGCTAGTGTATTAATTGGATTAAGTTTTTTAGGCTTTGGTACACAAACTGTACATGCTGATGCCAATGATACTGCAGTGCAAGCTACTTCTGAAAAGGTTGATGCTTCTACTAGTGAAGCAAAGAATGATGTTAAGACAGAAGATGTAAAAGTTGAAACTCCTGTAACATATGATAAAGCTGCTACTGATCCAACTACAAATGCAGATGTAAAGGAAGAAAAGACTACAGAGCCAGCTGACGAAACATCAGCTGCAGATAAGACTGAAGCTCCTACAGATGCTACCAAGCAAGCCGGCTAAGCCAACTGAACCAGCTAAGAAACACCCAAATAAGCCGGCAGCTCCAAAGAAGGGAAAGGGTTACAATTACAACTCTTCAGTTCATGGCGAAACTATTAAAGGTAGAAACAAGGCTAACGGCACTACAAACAACGTAATGCCACATGCTGAAAATACTGCTCGCCCAAAGGGTGTAGCAGCTCCTGATGGTGAAACTTTACCAAATGGCTACACCATTAACACCAAGGGTCAAATCCTCAACGCTAAAGGTCAAGCAGTTGGTTACGTTGATAAGAGTGGTCACATGCACTTGCCACAAACCAGTGAAAAGAGTACCGCTTCCTTAGCATGGCTCGGCCTCGGCATCGCATCCCTCGCCGCAATCATCGGGTTAGCCGCAGATCGCAAAAGAAGATAACTTAACACATTCTTAACTATGATTGTGAATAAAGTTCAAGTATAATATTACATATAAGGGAAAACTAGGATGAGAATTTTTAATACTTTTTTGGTATGCAAAAATTCTGCGAGCTAGTTCCGGAATAGACTAAATAAAGCTCCAGAGATATACTCTGGGGCTTTTTATTTTTAACGAAACGAGGAAAGGACCTATGCGAAAAGATTTCAAAGAAAACCTTTTAAACATATTGAATGGTGTGAGTTCTGGCGTGGTGATCGCGCTGGTGCCGGGTGCGCTGATTAATGAGCTGATGAAAGGAATGTCCAGCTTTTGGCCAGGTGCGCAAGATATCTTGACGATGACGACATTGATGCAAAACTTGCTGGCTGTGTTTGCCGGTCTGTGTGTGTCATACCTGCTCAAGCTCAACTTGATTCAGTCGGGGTCAGTTGCGGCAGCTGCGATGATTGCCAGTGGTGCGTTTGAAATGAAAAACGGCCACATTATGTTGAATGGATCAGGGGATGTCATCAACATTGCGCTTACGATCTTTATTGCGGCAACGCTGGTTAAGTACTTAACGCCAAAGCTTGGCAGCTACACTGTGTTCTTCCTGCCATTGTCAGTAGCTGTGTTTGCTGGAGGGCTTGGTCAATTTGCACTGCCTTACACCAAGATGATTACAGGCATGATTGGTAGCGTCGTTTCTGTTTTGACTGACTTCCAACCACTTGTGATGGGTATGTTTATGGGTGCGATCTTTGCGGCATTGATCGTTTCTCCGATTTCCTCTGTGGGGATTGCGATGGCGATCGGAATCGAAGGTATTGCGTCAGGTAGTGCCAACCTGGGCATCACCGCCGGTGCGTTTACTTTGGCTATTATGAGTAGCAAGGTTAACGGCTTCGGGACAACGATTGCGCACTTCTTGGGTACGCCTAAGATTCAGATGGCTAATATTTTGAGAAATCCTAAGTTGTTCGTGCCAGTGGTTGTGTCCGCTGGGATTGCCGGCTTGGTTGGTGCGATCTTCAACATCACAGGTACGGCTAACTCTGCTGGCTTCGGTTCAGCAGGATTGATTGGTCCGCTTGCGGCTTACCAAAATATGGCGAGTGGTCCGATTACGATTGTGTTCTTGGTAGCGATTTTTGCGGGGATGCCACTGCTGCTTGGCTACCTCATGCGTTACATTTTTATTCAAAAGTTGGCTTTCGTTAAGGAAGAAGATCTTTTAGTTAAAAATGAATAAAAATAACTCATTGGTGGATTAAAAGTCAATAGTTTGAGACAGAATTCACAAAACTGTAAATTTATGAATTAAAATTGTAATAGTGTGGTAACTACAGTTTAACGTTTTAGGTATAGGATATCTGTAGCGGTCTGAGGGGAGGGTAGCCCTGAAGATCGCGTACCTGATCTAAGCGTTGTTTTTATACAATAATAGGAAAAATGGTATAATAGATTCACAAGCGAGTAAGAGATAAAGATAGCGAGAATATTTCTTATCGATCGCTTGCATAGTGATTTTTCTGAAAAGGAGACCACATAATGAAGAAGAATTTAAGAATTATTAGTGTTGCAGCTGCTGCTTTGTTAGCTGTTGCTCCGGTCGTTTCTACGGCTATTCCAGTTAATGCTGATACTGCTGTAAATGTTGGCTCATCAACAGGTACTGGTGCAAATACTACTAATACAAACACCCAAGCACCTCAAAATAAACCATATTTCACTTATAATAATGAAATTATTGGTGAATCTACTCAAAGTAATCCTTTAGGTAACGTTGTTCGTACTACTGTAAGTTTTAAGAGTGGTGATAAAGTTTCAGATTTAATTAGTAAAATTTCTAAAGCCGTTCAATTCCACAAAGATAACTATGCTGGTGGCGAAAATGTTACTATTAATGAACAAGACTTCATTAATCAATTGAAGAATAATGGTGTAACCACTAAGACCATTAATCCTTCTAAGAAGGGTGAAAAATCTTACGAGGAAATTGATAAGGTACCAAGCACTTCATTTAATATTACTTTAAGTGCAAGTGCTAACAATCAAACTGCTACTATTCAAATTCCTATGGTGCCAGAAGGTGCTTCCGCTCCGGTAGATACCACTCAAAATCCACAAATTAATTGGACTAAGGGCGGTCAAGCACAAAGTGCTAGCTTAAATGGCCAAGTATTTCAAGTTGCTGTTGGTTCAAGCTTCAATCCATTGAGCTTCACTAACAGTAATGGTGATACAATTTCTATTTCAGCACAACAAAGTAAAGATAACTCAACTTACGCAAGTATTGAAGCAACTTCCAACCCGGTTAATACTTCAGAAGCAGGTCGTTACTACAACGTAACTTTAACTGCAACTGGTAACACTGGTAAGAAGACCACTGCAACTTATACTGTTTTGATTACTTCAAGTCAAAAGCAAACTTTATATGCTAATGGTGCAAGTTCAATTCCAACTTACAGCATTTACGGTGGTAATGTTTTGAGTAATTCAACCACATTCAAAGATGGCGACCAAGTTTACGTTTCAGACAAGACTGAAACAATTGGTAATGTTTCATACTCACAAGTTTCAACCAAGTCTAAATCAGATGCTAATGGTAGTAATATGTGGGTAAAAACTTCAGCACTTGTAAAACCGGCTGGTGATACTAACGTTAAGACTTACCCAGTAATGATTGACTCACGTGCTTACGACAAGAACGGTAACTATTTAGGCCACATGTATTACGCATATGACAACATTGATGTCGTTCCAACTGTTGTAACCATCAACGGCAAGACTTACTACAAGGTTGCTAACAAGGATGAATACGTTCGTGTAACCAACATTACTGGTAACAAGCGTACCTTGACCCACAACGCTTACATTTACTGGTCATCATACCGTCGTACCCCAGGTACTGGTAAGATGTACAAAGGCCAAACTGTAACTACTTACGGTCCTGCAATGAGATTCAAGAACGGTAAGAAGTACTACAGAATTGAAGGCTGCAGAAACAACAACAAGCGTTACATCAAGGCAGCTAACTTGAGCGCAGCTCAATAAAATTGATGTAAAAACTGAATAAATAAAAATTGAATAACAACAGAAACCACGCTCCAATTCAGCGTGGTTTTTTTAGTTTGGTTTTTGATTGAGGGAGTTTGTATTAATAATTAGCAAATATTAGTCCAAATCAATGTTGTTTGGAAAATGTGCTAAACGTTCATCTTTGACACCAATCTCTTCTTCGATTTCAAGCAAGCGGTTGTACTTTTCAACACGTTCTGAACGAGCTGGAGCACCTGACTTAAGTTCTGCAGCGTTAGTAGCAACAGTGAAGTCAGCGATAAAGGTGTCGCCAGTTTCACCTGAACGGTGAGAAACCATCGTAGTGAAGTTGTTCTTTCTTGCTAATCTAATGGTTTCAAGGGTTTCAGTAACCGTACCAATTTGGTTCAACTTAATTAAAACAGCGTTGCAAAGCTTGTCCTTGATGGCTTTTCTAACTAGCTTAGGGTTAGTACATACATTATCATCAGCCACTACTTGCATTTGCTTGCCGAACTTAGCAGTGAATTTTTCGAAGTTGTCCCAATCATTTTCATCGAATGGGTCTTCAGCAGAGATGATTTCTGGGAATTCCTTAAAGAGCTTTTCGTAGAAATCAATCATTTGCTCGCCATCCCAAACATGTCCTTCGAAGTGATACTTACCATCATTTGCATTGTAGAAGGAACTTGCGGCGGCATCGAATGCAATAGCGATATCTTCACCTGGTTTGTAACCAGCCTTAACAATAGCTTCATGAAGCATCTTCAAGGCTTCTTCAGAACTGTTAAGGTTAGGAGCAAAACCACCTTCGTCACCTAAGCCAGTTTCAAAGCCAGCATCTTCAATAACTTTCTTCAAAGTGTGATAGGTGTTAACGATCTTTTCAAAGCCATCACGGAATGAAGTCTTCTTAACTGGTGTAATCATGAACTCTTGGATATCAATACCGTTGTCAGCGTGCTTACCACCATTGATTACGTTGTGGAAAGTTTGTGGGAGTTCTAAGTCGCAGCCACCAAGGTAACGGTAGAGTGGTTCATGCTTAGACTTGGCGGCAGCGCGAGCAATTGCCATTGAAACACCCAAGATTGCATTGGCACCTAAACGAGCCTTATTAGGAGTGCCATCTAGTTCAATCATCGTACGGTCAATCTTAGCTTGATTGAATGGATCAGCACCTTGTAAAGCTTTATTGATTTCTGTGTTAACGTTGTTGACTGCTTTCAAAACGCCTTTGCCGCCCAAACGTGAGCCGCCATCACGAAGTTCAACCGCTTCTTTTTCACCAGTTGAAGCACCTGATGGAACTTCTGCCTTAGCAACAGTACCATCGGAAAGGAATGCGTGGACTTCAACAGTTGGGTTACCACGTGAATCAAAAATTTCCATTGCACGAACTTTTTCAACATAAACAGTCATAATTCTTGTACCTCCAAAAACTACAAAAAAGAGCAAAACAAATAGACGCCTACTTTCTGTACACACCCAGTGTGTAGGTAAAAGTAGACGTCATTAGATTTTGCTCGTTTAAAGGCGAACGTCATCGCCGTATTCAATTTACAAGTTCAGTGTACAACATAAATTTATTATTGCAAGGTGAAATTTTAGATTAATTATCGTGATATAAGAATCAATATAGGGAGAATTTTTATTCAATAAATTCAATATGATTAATATTATCAATCAGAACCAGATTCCCCGAAATGATCGCCGTATCTTCCTGATAACCTTCGACAAAGCCCACAATATCAGCCTGTAAGTCATTATCTACAGACAGCTCCTTCAACTGCACCGATACTTTTCTATGTTCACCAAAAGACCGCATTAACATGGCCCTGATATCTTTCTGACTCATCGTCTTCTTTTTGACATAAACCTTATCTCTTCTGCGCTGCTCCTGATTAATCTTTGCCGTGTGGTCACTCAAGTAGAAGCCAGCCCATTTTTTCATCCCTCGATCCTGATAGGTCCTAAAGAATTCCTCAACTCTTTTATCAAACTCGCTACTCATAAGCGTTACCTCCATTGTGGCCGCCCACGAGTTTGCTACGTCTGATCGCTGTCGCTCCTGGCAGCAGGCTAGAGGCCTTCACCACACTAGAGAAGCCGTATTTTTTCCGCAGACTATCAACCGTTTTATCCAAAGTCTTCCGCTTCACCTGCAAATCCGGCTTAACAAACAAGTTGAATTGCTGACTAGTGTCTAGCGACAGGTCACCATAATCAACGCCAATATTCCTGACGCCTTCGCCTTGCCATTTGCTTCTAAACAGATCAATCAGCTGCGTAGTTAAATCATGATTATCGTTAGTCGGAGTAATTTTCTTTTGCACGTTAAAGCCGCCACGCGGATGGTCCGGATCGATCGAATCAAAAGAATAACCAATGAATAAGCCAATTTTACCAGTTCGCAGATTATGCGCCCTGATTCTCGCTGCTACTTGTTCACCAATCTCACGAATGACGATCTCAATCTGTCTTTGATCATAGTAGTCGCGATTCAAGACCTGGGAATTGCTGTAGCTTTTAGCTTTCGGAATATATTTATTCCTGATGATGCTGCGATCGACGCCCCAACTCATGGCATAGAGCTGCTCGCCAATCACGCCGAATTCTCTTTTCATAATTTTCGGATTAGAGTGGGCGAGGTCGTACATGTTGTTGATGCCAAGTCGTCTCAAGTGGTCGGCCGTTCTAGTGTTGATGCCCCAGACGTCTTCGAGCTTAGGGATGCGCCAGATCGTATCAGGGACATCGATATAATGCCAGAAGTCGATCATCGACTCGCGATGCTTAGCCGAAATATCCATAGCAAGTTTGGCTAGCAAGGGATTTTCACCAATGCCGCAGGTCGTGTACAGCCCCAGTGTATCGTGGATATCTTTTTGAATTTTTCTTGCGACATAATACGGATCATCGCCGAAAAGCTTCCACGAATTAGTCATATCGATCATGCCTTCATCGATAGAGTACATGTGAATGTCCTCGTCCGCCGCATATCTATGGAAAATATCTAGCACCTGCATGCTACGCTTGATGTAAAGATTCATATGTGGGTCCACCAGCATCAAGTCAGGTGCTTCTTTTTTAGACGGTAAATTCCTTGCCCGCATTACATTGTGCAGCCCATATTTTTTCTTAGCCAAAGGGGATGCGGCCATGATTAACCCGGACCCCCAGCTGAAATCTGGCTGACGAGAGATTACGGCTAACACCGACTTCATGGGATTCAAACCCAATCTGATTGATTCGCAACTTGCAAAGAAGCTCTTATTATCGATCATGAAGACTAGCCTGTGTGGTTCATATCTATAGTCATACATGTGCATCCCCACCTTACTATGCTAAGCGAATATACGTTCACTTACTTGATAATGCTATTATACGAAAATATGTTTGTGTTATCAATGCTAGTCTGATATTTTTAGCTAAAAAATATGTCTTCTTTTAAGCCAATCTTTAGAAAAGGTGTTATATTATGGGTGTATTGTAATTCATGATGCAATACACTTTTAAATACTCAGTATGATCTATATGTGTAAAAAAGTCGTTACCATGGTCTCCTTAAGGTAATGACTTTTTTGTGCCTAAATTAATATTTCTTGATTTAGATCAATTTATTTACTAGCTTTTTTCGCTATAATTTAATTAACAAAGCGAAAAGGAGAGTGGACTTATGTTGAAAATTACATTTACTGATAAAGCACTTGATTACTTAAAGAGAAGAGAAATCGCAGACAAGACTTTGATCTTAATCACCGATGATGGTGGTGGCAAGTATTCTATCAAGGGTGGCGGCTGCAGCATTGGTTCCCACTTTTCAATCATCTGGGTTGATCAAGTTGATCCCGATTATCCTGTAGAGCTTGAAAACGATCAGGGCTTGAAGATCTATACTTCAAAGTATGATATGACGATGATGGGACCAAACATGGTGATGGATTATGATGCCGGCAGCTTGAATCTTCGTTCTGACGAAGGAATTCTTGACGGCGGCGTAGAAATCGGCAATGGTGCCGCATTAATTAAGGCTAACAAGAACGTTAAGATGGGCGCTGTTGAATGGCGTTGTTAATTATCATTGCTGATTATGAATAAACTAGTGTAAGATATTAGTAATCGGCGAATGCTCAGTTTTGAGCCGGAGAGACAGGTATGTGTTCTTATACCTGTCTCTTTTTTCTAAGATGTTGTAGTCAATAATCATAAACTTTAATATATTATAAATGAAGAGTAATTTGCCATGTTTGCAAATTGATATTGGGAGGTACAAAAGTCATTACCCTAAATTCCACAATAAGGGTAATGGCTTTTGTTTTTACTATCAAAAATGATAGTTCAATTTGTAGTTAACTATCACAAACTGTGATATATTATAAGGGCAAATAGGTTTTGCCTGCATTTTGATTATTATACAAGACAAAAAAGCCGTTACTCTAGATTGCACAAAATGAGTAACGACTTTTTTATTTCACCAGTTATTAGAACATAAAGCTCGAACAAAGGGTTAGGCTATCGACACTTGTTTTTATGTTTGTGGTAATTTCATTGAGAGTGATGACGATTGTCTAGCCGCTCATCAACTACTTTCTCCAAGACATGAGAAAGTATGTTTACTACAATAGGCACAACGATCAAACAAATTAGGTTTTGCCAGTTCTGCATTTTGATTCACCTCCTATATGCAAAAATGGATATTTGGAGGTACAAACGCCAGCAAATATTATATCAATAAAGCCAAATGCAAAAAATGAAAACTTTTTTCAATTTTCCCTTGCATTTGTCCTAGATATTCGTTATTATAATTAAGTCAGCTAACGGAGGAGTAGCGAAGTGGCTAAACGCGGCGGTCTGTAAAACCGCTCTCTCTGAGTTCGGCGGTTCGAATCCACCCTCCTCCATAATAGGGATATCGTATAATGGTAGTACATCGGTCTCCAAAACCGCTGATGTGGGTTCGATTCCTACTATCCCTGTTTACCTTCATGGCGGAATTGGTGAAGGGGTTAACACACCGGTTTGTGGATCCGGCATGCGTGGGTTCGAATCCCACATTCCGCCCTAGTATTGGGATATAGCCAAGTGGTAAGGCATTAGACTTTGACTCTAACATGCGCTGGTTCGAATCCAGCTATCCCAATTCTAAATAATTTTATAACTTATGGCGGTGTAGCCAAGTGGTAAGGCAGAGGTCTGCAAAACCTTAATCGTCGGTTCGAGTCCGACCTCCGCCTTATCAACCGAATAAGTTGATTATTTAAAAATTAATATTATGGCGGTGTGGCGGAATTGGCAGACGCGTCAGACTCAAAATCTGGTGTCCATTACGGACGTATCGGTTCGACCCCGATCACCGCTATCTTTTATAAGCGATCCATTAAGTTGGATCGCTTTTTTTTGCTAAGATATGTTATTAATTTAGTATTTAAAATTGCACATAGTTTGAGTAATCTTTATAATGCTAAATATGGAGGTATTTAAATGAATATTGGTCTTTATACCGATACATATTTTCCCCAGATAAGTGGCGTGGCTACTTCAATAAAGACGTTAAAAGACGCCTTGGAAAGACAGGGGCATAATGTATTTATTTTTACCACAACAGATCCAAATGTAAAAAAAGGGACAGTGGAGCCAAATGTCTTTCGTTTTAGCAGCATACCGTTTGTTTCGTTTACCGATAGAAGAATAGCCTTTAGAGGGTTGTTCGAAGCTACAAAGGTTGCTAAAGAAGTAAATTTGGATATTGTTCATACACAAACCGAATTTGCCTTGGGAAGTATTGGAAAATATGTAGCTCACCAATTAGATATTCCCGCTATTCATACATACCACACAATGTATGAAGATTACTTGCACTACATTCTTAATGGTCACTTACTTCGTCCATACCATGTTAAACAATTTGTAAAAAGCTATTTGAAAAATATGGATGGCTGTATCGCCCCTAGTGGTCGAGTAGAAGATTTGTTGCACCGTTATGGCGTACAAATTCCTATTAGAGTTATTCCTACTGGCGTAGATATTCAGGGAATAAATTGCGACGCAAAACGTGATGTGCGAAAAGATTTAGGCATTGCTAAGGATGTGCCAGTAATCTTGACATTGAGTAGAATTGCAGCTGAAAAGAAAATAAATCATATTTTAAATGTGATGCCCGATATTATTGAAGAATTTCCAAATGTTAAATTTGTGATTGCTGGTGATGGACCAGATGTTGATGTTCTAAAAGATCAAGTAGAACGTTTAACTTTGGAAGATTATGTGATTTTTGCCGGGAACGTTGAACACGGCGATGTCGGCAACTATTACCGCATGGCAGATCTTTTTGTTTCGGCCAGTGATACAGAAACTCAAGGGCTTACTTATATTGAAGCATTAGCTGCTGGTACTCCATGTGTAGTTTATGATACTGATTACACAGAGAATATTTTTGATAAAGAAATTTTCGGTCGTACCTTCACTACTCAAAAAGAAATGCTAGAAGAAATTATTGAATTGCTTAAAAAAGGGCGCAGAAAAATTCCTCAGGAAGTTTTACAAAATAAATTGCAAAAAATTTCCTCTGATCAATTTGCTACAGATGTATATAATTTTTATCAATATGCAATTGATAATTATCAGCCTAAGCACGAAGATTTATAAAAAGAGGATGTAGATGATTAGAATTAATATGTTCTCGCAAGCAGATTCAGTTAAGGGTCAGGGTGTTGGCTCTGCTTATAATGAATTAATCAAATTGCTGAGAACGCATTTAGTAGATGAATTTTATGTAACGATTAATAAATATGGTAATAGTGATTTGACCCACTACCATACAATTAATCCAACTTACTATGCCAACAGCTTTTCACCAGCTCGTGGTAGAAAAATAGGCTATGTACACTTTTTACCTGATACGCTTGAAGGTTCTATTAAGTTACCTGGTGTTGCTAAAAAGGTCTTTTATAATTACGTAATTGATTTTTATCAACGAATGGATCAAATCGTTGTAGTTAATCCAATTTTTATTGATAAATTGGTTGATTATGGCATTGATCGTGACAAGGTAAAATACATTCCTAATTTTGTTTCTAAGGAAGAGTTTTACGAAGAATCACTTGCAAGTAAAAATGCTTTTCGTCATGAACTAGGTATTCCACTTGATAAATTCGTTGTGTTTGGCGACGGACAAGTTCAAGAACGTAAGGGTATTGATGATTTTGTTAAAATGGCTGAAGCTAATCCTGATGTGCAATTTATTTGGGCTGGTGGCTTTTCATTTGGCAAAATTACGGATGGATATGATCACTACAAGCAGATGGTCGACAATCCACCTAAGAACTTAACTTTTGCCGGACTAGTTGATCGTGCTAAGTTGGTTAATTACCTGAACATTGCTGACTTGTTTGTCTTACCATCATATGATGAATTGTTCCCAATGTCTGTCTTAGAAGCATTTAGCTGTGGTACGCCAGTTTTGCTGCGTGACCTTGATTTGTATAAGGCAATTATTGACGGATATTATATGAGCGGTAAAGACTTCGGCGAAATGAATCAAGTTTTGCAGAAAGCTGTAAAAGATCCACAATTATTAAAGAAGTATAGTGAATTGTCCAATAAAGCTAGTCAAGAATATTCTGAGGAACGATTAGCTAAAATTTGGAATGAGTTTTATCATGAGCAATACAAATTAGGAAAAGAATTAGGGCAAATTCGCTAATGAATAAAAAACATTTATGGGGCGTTCTGATTGTTTTGGCAATCAGTGCCTTTGTTCTATATACGGACTTAAAATCTACGCCATTATCAGAGATATTGGGAGCAGCTCATGGCCTCAATATTTGGGCATTGATAATGGTGTTCGGTCTAATGCTTTTATCCTATGTTTGTGAAGCTGGAATATTGGCAACTTTGGCCCATCGTAAAGATGAGCCTAAACGATCGGCCTGGTCTTTTTTGCGTATTCCTATTATTCAAGCTTTATTTAATGCGATTACGCCAATGTCGACAGGGGGCCAGCCTTCGCAACTTGCTGCAATGATCCAAATGGGCATGGAAGGTGGACGTTCAACATCTATCTTGTTAATGAAATTTATCATTTATCAGATAGTTGTGTTCTTCGCCTACGTCTTTACGATTATTTTTGGCTTCCATACAGTAATGACTAAGTTTGCCGGCCTAGCTGTATTTATAGCGATTGGCTTTTTAATTCATATTAGTTCGATCATTTTCTTACTCGCGATTATGTTTGCCTACCGTTTTACCAAAAGAGCAACTAATTGGGTGATGGATTTATTAGGCAAATTTATGAAAAAGGAACGTGTTGAAAAATGGCGTACAGCTACTTTAGAAAAAATCGATACGTTTTATGCAGAAAGTCAAAAACTCAAAAAAGAAAAGAATAAACTAATAATTTCGTCCATTTTAACTGTTTTACAGTTATTGTTCTTTTACTCGATCCCGTTTATGGTGCTGACAGCATTGAATGTTCCATGTTCATGGAGCAGCGTCACGCAGATGAATATTATGGTTATTATGTTTATGGCAATTATTCCAATTCCTGGTGCTTCAGGTGGAGCGGAATATAGTTTCCAAACATTGTTTTCTACTTTTGTTTCATCGCATGGTGCTTTAATTCTTGCAATGTTTGTTTGGCGTTTTGCAACTTACTTTTTCGGTATGATTTTAGGAATTTTCGGTTGGATTTTTAAGCCGAAAAAGATAAAAAGTACAGAAAGTAATTAATTTTTATTAAAAGAAATGAGTCTTGCTCAAATCCGTAGTAAGATAAAATACCGTAACGAGAGGAGAGAGCAATGGAACGTATCAAGTCTTTTTTTAAATGGCTAACGCAAACCAAACTTGGATTTTTTACGATTGTTTTAGTTTTATTTTGGCTGAAAACATACTTTATTTATTTGACCAAGTTTAATTTAGGTGCAGTTGGTCCAATGCAGCAATTTTTGCTCTTAATTAATCCTATTCCTTCAGGGATGCTCCTTTTAGGAATCGGATTGTTCTTTAAAGGGCGGAAATCGTATTGGATAGTTTTGATAATTGATTTCATCCTGACACTATGGCTTTTTTCAAATATTCTTTATTACCGAGAGTTTTCAAACTTTTTGTCATTTTCAATCATTAAGACATCAGGTTCAACTTCAGATAATTTAGGAAAAAGTATTGCAGGGATAACTTTAGCAAGTGATTTCTTGGCCTTTGCTGATATCGCGATAGTTATTGCATTGCTGCTTACGAAAGTTATCAAGATAGACGTTCGTCCTTTGAAGCTTAAGGTAAATCTTTTAATTGAACTTTTAGCAGCTAGTCTAATGGGATTAAATCTGTTAATGGCTCAAAAGGATCGTTCAGGTCTTTTAACAAGAACTTTTGATAATAACTACATTGTTAAATATTTGGGAATCAATGAATATGCCGTTTATGACGGCTATAAGACAGCGCAGACTAGTGCGCAGATGGCTAAGGCTAATGTTTCTGACTTACGCTCTGTTAGAAACTATTTGAAAGCCAATTATGTTAAACCAAATCCTGAATATACTGGCGTAGCTAAAGGAAAGAATGTTTTAATCATTCACCTAGAAAGTTTCCAGCAATTTTTGATTGGCTATAAGTGGAAGGGTAAAGAAGTAACGCCTAACTTGAATAAGATCTATCATCAAAAAGATACTATTAGTTTTGATAATTTCTTTAATCAAGTAGGTCAAGGTAAGACTTCCGATGCAGAAATGATGCTTGAGAACTCACTGTATGGTTTGCAATCAGGCTCTGCAATGTCTACTTATGGTACTTCCAATACTTTTGAAAGTGCCCCAGCAATTTTGCATCAAGAAGCAGGCTATACTACTGCTGTAATGCATGGTGGTGCTGGATCATTTTGGAATAGAAATAATGCTTATAAGTCATTTGGCTACCAATACTTTATGCCACTTTCCTTTTATAAAAATAAGCCAAGCTATTACATCGGCTATGGCTTAAAGGATAAGATCTTCTTTGACCAATCAATCAAGTATATTGAACGTTTGCCACAACCATTTTATTTGAAGATGATTACGGTAACGAACCACTATCCATATCAACTTGATAAGAAGAATCAGACCATTGATAAAACCAACACGGGGGATGAAACCGTTGATGGTTATGTTCAAACAGCGCACTATCTTGATCAAGCCATTGGTGAACTAATGCGGTGGATGAAGAAGACCGGTCTTGATAAGAACACTTTGGTTGTTCTCTATGGTGACCACTACGGAATCTCAGGCAACCACCATAAAGCAAGTGCTGAATTGCTTAAGAAGAAGTCATTTAATGATTTTGATAATTTACAATTCCAAAGAGTCCCATTGATGTTCCATATGAAGGGACTTAAAGGTGGCATTAACCATACTTATGGCGGTGAAATTGATGTTTTGCCAACACTGCTTAATTTGCTTGGTGTAAATGATAAGGGAACTATTCAATTTGGCTATGATTTGTTGAGTAAGCATACGCCTCAAATTGTGGCACAGAGAAATGGTGACTTTATTACGCCAGAATACTCTAAAGTAGGCAGCAATTATTATGACACCAAGACAGGACAGAAGATAAAACCCGATAAGAAGTTGAAGACTAAACTTACTTCGATTTCTAATCAGGTTACTACACAGCTTTCTCTGTCTGATCGTGTGATTAACGGTAATTTGTTGCGGTTCTATCGTCCTAAGTGGTTTACTAAAGTGAAACCTAAAGATTATGATTATAACAAGGAGCCGTCATTAAAACGTCTATATGATGATCCAAGCAAGACCTCTCTTTGGTATAAGAATCATAAGAAGACAACTCAGAAAGATTTCAAGACAGATGCTCCTGAGTTAAAAAAATAACTGCAAAAAATAGCAGTTTGTGATAAAATTGATAGGTAAATCGTATGTTTGTATTGGAGGCAGCGCATTGTATAATTTAGTTATGACGCTACTAATCATTGTTTCAATTTTAATCGTTATTGCAACAATGATGCAGCCACAAAAACAACAAGATGCATTGAACGCCTTATCAGGCGGAGCCGTTTTTAGTGGTCAAACCAAAAAACGTGGTTTTGAAGCATTTATGGAAAAAGTAACCTCAGTTTTATTGGTATTCTTTTTCGTCTTTGCTATTATTCTAGCTTACATGTCTTCAAAATAAATTTTGTACCTCCCGATCAGTATGATGGGGAGGCTTTTTTTTATATTAAATAAAGATCGGAGATTAATTACATGGCACAAAACGAAAAAATTTTGGCCGGTGTTTTAGAAATTTTTCGCCATAATCCACAAAAACAATTTCGTGTAGATCAAATCGAACGAGAAGCACGTCGTGATAGATTAGGTAATTTTACTGAATTAATTAAAGCTCTCTCATTTTTAGAGCATGAAAAAAAGATTATTACAGATGGTAAAGGACAATATAAATTAGCTCAAGAAAATACCATCGTTGAAGGAAACTTTAGAGCTAATGATAAAGGCTTTGGCTTTGTAAAACTTGATGATGAAGAAGCCGATGATGTCTTTATCGCCGCCGACTATACTAAATACGCTGTTGATGGCGACCGAGTAAAGGTTAAGATTACAGCTGGGGGCAACCCATGGAATGGTAAGGGCCCAGAAGGACAAATCGAAGAAATTCTTGAACGTGGCCTTGAAAGTTTAGTTGGTGAATTTCACCCATTAACTGATGAACAAAGAAAAGTCAGTCATTTCATTGGTTATGCTATTAGTAACAACAAGAAGTTACATAAATACCGTGTTTACTTATCTGAAAATGGTTTAATCCCACAAATGGGCGACATGGTTAAGGTATCAATTAAGGACTACCCTGACAAAGATAATCCTGAATCAATGACAGGTGCTGTTATCAAGATCATTGGTAATAAAAATGATCCTGGCGTTGATATTATGTCAATTGTTTCAGCTCATGATGTCAGAACTGATTGGCCTCAAGATGCAATGGCACAAGCTAATGCAATTCCAGACCATGTTACTGAAGAAGAGAAAAAAGGCAGAGTAGATATTACTGATCAACCTGCCGTAACTATTGATGGGGATGACTCAAAAGACTTTGACGATGCCGTAGTTTTATGGAAACTTCCTAACGGCAACTACCATTTAGGAGTTCATATTGCGGATGTATCTCACTATGTAACTGAAAATACTCCTTTGAATGAAGAAGCCTTTGCTCGTGGCAACAGTACTTACTTGGTTGATCGAGTTATTCCAATGTTGCCATTTAGACTTTCAAATGGTATCTGTTCCTTAAATGAAGGTGTAGACCGTCTTGTCTTATCTTGTGACATGGAAATTACGCCTGAAGGTAAGAGAGTAGGCTACAAGATTTATCCTGCTGTAATGCGCTCACATGGACGTATGACTTACAACAAGGTTAACCAAACCTTGAAGGGCGACATGGACGGTTTGGAAGATAAATACGTCAAATTACGTCCAATGCTTATTGAAATGGCTGATTTGCATGCTATTTTATACAAGCAACGTCATGCACGTGGTGCGATTGACTTTGAAGAACCAGAAGCAAAGATTATTGTGGATGATCAAGGCAAGCCAACTGATATCGTTCTTCACGAACGCGGTACAGCCGAAAAGATGATCGAGTCCTTCATGTTAATGGCAAATGAAACTGTCGCAGAAGATTTCTACAAGAAGCAAGTTCCATTCTTATACCGTGTTCACGAAACTCCAGATTCTGAAAGAATTAGAAACTTCTTTGAATTCTGTAGTGCATTTGGCTTAAATATTCATGCAGACCCAGAGAACGTTAAGCCATTAGATTTGCAAAAAGTAGTATCTAAGACAACTGGTACACCTGAAGAAGCAGTTGTGCAAATGATGATGTTACGTAGTTTAAAGCAGGCCAGATACTCTGAAGAAGCTTTGGGACACTTTGGCCTTGCAGCTAAATACTACACCCACTTTACTTCACCAATTAGAAGATACTCTGACTTGATGGTACACAGAATGATTCATGCGTACCAAGAAAAGGGTACTAGTGAAGACATTCAAAAACACTTTGCTGGATATTTGCCAGATGTTGCGGAACAAACTTCTACACAAGAAAGACGTTCAATTGATACTGAACGTGAAGTAAACGATTTGAAGATGACAGAATACATGGCAGATCAAGTGGGAGAACACTTTGATGCCGTAGTATCTTCAGTTACTAGTTTCGGGATGTTTATTCAACTGCCTAATACCATTGAAGGCTTAGTGCATATTTCTAACTTAACTGATGACTTCTACAGCTTTAACGAGAAATCATTGACTTTGACGGGACGTGGTACGCATAAACAATACAAGATAGGGATGCCAATTAAGGTTACCCTTATTAATGCTAACGTTGAACAGCATCAATTGGACTTTGAAGTTTATGACCCTAATGCACCTAAGAGAAAACATCGTGATAGAGGGATGAATAACCGTCGTCGTGGCAATAGAGGTTTCCATAATGATCATGGTCACCGTGGTGGTGGCAACTATAATAGTCGCGGAGACCGTAGAAGTCATGGACGTGGCAATAATAGAAGAAACCAAAGAAATTTTAAACATTAAGGAGTGACCTTAATGAAAAAAGAAAAAGACGAAAACTTAATTGCACAGAATAAAAAAGCACGCCACGATTATTTCATTAAAGAAACATATGAAGCTGGTATTGCTTTAACTGGGACAGAAATTAAGTCCGTGCGTGCCCGTCGTATCAATTTACGCGATGGCTACGTGCAGATTATTAATGGCTCGGCTTTTTTGGAGAACGTGCATATTAGTGAATATAAGCAAGGCAATCGATATAATCACGAACCACTTAGAAGTCGCCGACTTCTTTTACACAAAAAGGAGATTAATCGATTAGCTAAAGCACAAGCCGAACGTGGTATTGCAATTATTCCATTAAAGGTTTATTTGAAGCACGGTTTTGCTAAAGTTTTAATTGGCGTAGGTCAAGGTAAAAAAGAATATGACAAGCGTCAGACAATTAAAGAAAGAGACCAAAAACGCGAAATTCATCGCAGATATGGTATTTAGACAAGTTCACGATCAGAAGATCGTGGACTTTTTTGTTTATTTTGAAAAAAATCAAAAAAATTTTGACGAAAAATGGGCAAAATTTGAGCAAATTTCGAACGATTAGTTGCGTTAAACTTTTAGCGTTAAGAAAATGATTGTCGATTGAGGGATGCAATTTTAGAAGTGGTTACAACTAAACCACGCGTTTCATAAGTAAAGCGAACGAAAGGGCGAACTTGCAAGAAGAGCAGAAATAGGGTAAATTAATAAAGTCGTTTCGAGAGATGCGGCACAGCTTGAATAAGAAGCCTGAGCAAAGGAAAAATCAATA
>ENA-OPDC01000040-OPDC01000040.1-human-gut-metagenome-genome-assembly--contig:-NODE-40-length-84543-cov-4.715119_pt1 | contig 84543 bp, 94 predicted proteins | sample MGYA00241620_ERZ501503 | MGnify/ENA primary metagenome ERZ501503 (study PRJEB25962, sample SAMEA2042659) | human gut metagenome | biome: human gut; feature: human-associated habitat; material: faeces...
AAGGTGTACCACCCTGCTTGTATGCATGAATAATTTCCTTAGGATAACCGGCTGGTTCCATTTGTTTAATATAGCGCTTAGGCATATTTTTGTTTTGAACAATGAAAAATTGGCTGCCATTAGTATTAGGACCTGAGTTGGCCATTGATAAAGCACCACGTAAGTTAAATAATTCTTGAGAGAATTCATCTTCAAATGGGTGATCCCAGATACTTGTTCCGCCAGTACCGTTACCTTCAGGATCTCCACCTTGAATCATAAAGTCGCTGATTACTCGATGGAAAATTGTTTTGTCATAATATCCCTTTTGAGCCAATCGCACAAAGTTTTCAACGGTCATTGGTGCTTGTTCAGGGAACAATTGAATTTTTATATCACCGTGATTAGTCTTAATGGTAGCTTTTGGTCCTTCTACCTTATTTAAGTTTAATTGTGGGTAATCCATATTTATTCTCTTTTCTATAAAATTGATTTAACGCGAACGTCTACGTTTTAGCTTAGTATTTAGTTTTACCAAACGTTCTCTATTATAACGTTGTACGATTATGAAGCAAAGTTCAAACATCATTGCAACAATTGATGTAAGTACAAAAATGTATAGATCACCAAAGTAAATTGAAAATGCAATTGGAACCAAACTAAATATAAACATTAGTTCATGAATAAGCTCTGCCTGACACATATTGTTTATGATATCGTCGAGGCTCTGAGTTTTTAAATCGAATAAAGTTGAGTCATAAGTTGGAAGAAACTTTTTCCAATCTTTGACGTGCAATATGCGATAAAATTTATTTTCTATCTTGGTTTGATGAAACCATTTGTTGTTAGAATTCACACCTAATAACATTGGCCCTACTACATTTCCAATAATCCAACGCATGAAGAAATGATACCAAATGGTGATAAACGTCGCAAATAAGGTTATGGACAGTTTATCCTTATGAATAATAAACAAGATAAAGCTTAGTATCATTAACGCCGTACTGATAATGACTATTGTGTTAAATAGTTTTTTCATAATTGACATAAAAATAAGAGGCAGTTATATCAACTACCTCTTATTCATCCACTTTAACTTAAGCGTTGAAAGCATCAGTAAGTGGTGGAACAACTTGCTTCTTACGTGATACAACACCTGGCAATTTAACTTCTGAATCTTCAAGCTTTGTGTTAAATGCCTTTTCAAACAATGCCTTAGTTTCGTCACTACCTACAACCAAAGCTTCTGAGTCTGAATCAAGGATGTTGGTAATTAAAAGCATAAACATGTCATAGTTGTTGTCCTTTGAAGAAGCTTCCATAGCCTTCAAGAAATCTTCTTTACGTTTCAAAGCATCTGCTAAATCAACAACATTGATTTGTGCAACACGTACATTGTGGCCGTTTAATTCAAAACTCTTAGCATCTAAGTCAATCAAATCTTCTTCTGACTTGTCGTCGATGTTAGTACCAGCCTTAAGCATTGCCAAACCGTATTCCTTGTAGTCAACACCAGCAATTTTAGCTAAAGCTTCTACAGCTTCCTTATCTTCATCAGTGGTAGTTGGTGATTTAAGAAGCAAAGTGTCTGAAATAATAGCTGAGAGCATTAAACCAGCAAGCTTTTCAGGAATTTCAACGTTGTTTTCGTTAAACATCTTCCAAACGATAGTTGAAGTACAACCCTTAGGTTCTGCACGGTAGTACAAAGGATCAGCAGTATTAAAGTTCATAATTCTGTGGTGATCTACTACGTGAGTTACCTTAACCTTGTCGATGTCTGAAACACTTTGTTGTGGTTCGTTGTGGTCAACTAACATAACTGCCTTAACTTCGGGTGCTGCTTCCTTAATCACACGAGGAGCTTTAAAACCGAATTTCTTAAGAGCATAAGCTGTTTCATCGTTAGGTTCACCCAAAGCAACAGCTTCAGTATTGTAGCCTAACTTGTTTTGCAAGTATGAAAATGCAATAGCTGTACCGATAGCATCAGTATCTGGATTTTGGTGTCCGAAAACGAATTCTTTTTCCATTAAATTAATTGCCTCTTTTTCTAACTTTATTTTTGTTTTACTTCTCTTAATAGTCTACTAGAATCTAAGCGTTTATCCAAGAACATTTCAAATTCTTTTAGCATATTTTCCATTCTTGGAATTTCTAACTTACCCTTACGGTAGACATAAGAAATATGGAAATCATGCTCTCCTTGTAAGTAAATAGGAGTTAAACTGATTTCATCTTTGTGGACGTCATAGTAGGATTGAGTAACATAAGTATCGTAGTCTGTTACTTCTGCCATTTGGACCATTTCTTTAGTAGAAGCAATCTCCATAGAAATATCTGGTTTGTGCTTTTTACCAAATAGCTCGTACATTAAGTGAGTTACGTAAAAGTCATCTGGATATGCAATCCATTTTCTGTTGATGAAGCGTGATACTGGATAAGTTTCACCTGCTTCTACAGTTGTCTTGTGTGTTAAAACAACTAAGCGATCAGAAGAAATGTCATGGTGATTGTATTGATGACGCAAATTAGTTTCTTCCTTCTTGGTGTTATCTGGCAAATACATAATTGCTAGATCTATTAAATTAGTGTCGAGTCTACGCCAAAGCTCTTTTCTATCGTAGTAATCGACTGAAAAAGTAACTTCTGGATATTTTCTGTGGAAGAAGCGTAGAAATTCGTAAAAGACATCAGCTTGCAGAGTATCCAAAACTCCAACGGAAATATTACCCTTGTCGGCTTGTGTGTATTCCTGAATGTCACTTACAACACCATTGATAGTGCTCAATAGCTCAACTGCGGCAGACTCCATTTCCTTCCCTGCTTCAGTTAAGTACAATTTCTTACCCATTTGGCCAAACAAAGGAGCACCAATTGCATATTCCAATTTTTTGACTTGTTGGGTTAATGCAGGTTGAGTGATACCAAGAATTTGAGCAGCTTGAGTGTAGTTCATGGTGTCAATCAATTGTAAAAAGTAACGTAAGGATTTGACCGAAAGTATAGTATCTGTTTTAGGCATAGTAATTATCTTCTTTCCTAAAATATTATTTAATAATAAGCCGTGTCCCATAACCATCTTCATTATCTATCCAAAAATAAATAGTGTCAAAACAAACGTTTTAACACTATTTATAAATATCTAAGTTGAAACTAATTAATAATAAAAAACTAATCTTGGCTACTAATTGGTCGTCCTAACTCAATACTTGTTGGGATTCCATCTGTTGTTGTATCGATGACGAATGAACCATTTGAGTATCGATCGCCTAAAGGATATTCATTAGTTTGAATCTTAACGTGACGATCACTAGTTGTTGTGATATGCAATACATGATCTTGAGCATATGGTACCAAGGCAGCGATTCTATGTGGCTTAGTCTTTAATTCACGCAATACTAAGACGCCTCGTTTAGCTCTAGACACTTTATTAACCAATTTTAATTTGAACTGCTTAAATGCACCACGCTGAGTAATCAAACCGACATGCATTAAATCAACATATTTATTATCAACTAATACATAATTTACGATATAGTCGTCTTCTTTAAGATTGGCTGATTTAACACCCACAGCCTTAGAACCTGATGTAGGAATTTCACTTATATCATATCTAATTGCATAAGCCCGATGAGTAAATAAGGTAATTTCCTTTTTAGCATCAGGTTTAACGGCATCTACACCAACTAATAGGCTATCCTTATTCTTTAATTTGATTGCGGTCATAGCACGAGATTTGTAAGTTCTCGTAGGCTGCAAGTTAGCAAGTTCCAATTGTTTGATATAGCCATCATTTGTAGCCAACAAGAAATTGATATTTGCGCTCAACTTGTCTAAAACAAATACACGAATGATCTTTTCGTCATTATCTAGACCTATTTCTTGAGACAAGTGTTGTCCTGTTTCTTTCCATTTAGCTTCGACTAATTCATGAACTGGACGATAAATCACATTGCCTCGGTTGGTAAACAGATAAAGATTAGATAATGTCGATATTGTGTTTTCATAAACTACCTTGTCACCATCAGGCAAACCATTATCCGCATCATCTGTTGACTGATATGATCTGATAGATGAGCGCTTGAGATAGCCATCACGACTGATCAAGACACGTACTTGTTCATCAGTTACTAATGCCTTTTCATCAATTTCAACTTTGGCACTTTCTTGAGAGATTTGAGTACGACGAGGGTTGCTGAATTCTTTCTTTACTGCTGAAAGTTCCTTGATTATTTCTTTTTCAAGGGTCTTACGGTCAGACAAAAGTTTGCGGTATTTTTCAGCTAACTTATTGAGCTTATCTTGTTCAGCAATCAATTCGTTTACATCAGTATTGGTTAATCTGTAAAGTTGTAAAGAAACGATAGCTTCAGCTTGCTTTTCAGTGAATTTGTATTTAGCAATTAAATTCTTCTTGGCATCAGCTTTGTTCTTAGATGCACGAATAGTCTTAATTACTTGATCCAAGATATCCATTGCGTGAATTAAACCTTGGATAATTTCTAAACGAGCTTCAGCCTTGTTTAAATCGAATTTAGTACGCTTAGTAACAACGTCAACTTCATGTTCCAAGTATGAAATTAGAATATGCTTTAACCCTACTTGAACTGGTGTCATGTGGTCAATTGCAACCATATTGAAGTTATAAGATACTTGCAAATCAGTATTCTTAAACAAGTAGTTTAAGATGTTTTGTGCATCAGTATCTTTCTTCAATTCAATTACGATTGATAAACCATGACGGTCAGTTTCATCACGGACTTCTGCAATACCATCGATTTCCTTGTTTAAGCGGATTTCATCGATTTTCTTTACAAGCAGAGATTTATTAACATCAAATGGAATTTCAGTAGCTACAATTTCTTGACGGTGTCCACGGATATCTTGAATGCTTGTTTTTGCACGAACTTGAATACGACCGCGACCAGTCTTGTATGCTTCTTTGATCCCCTTGGTGCCCATAATGATGGCACCTGTAGGAAAATCTGGTCCCTTAACGTATTTCATCAAGTCCTCAAGAGTTGCATCAGGATGCTTTAATAAATAAATTGTGGCATCGATAACTTCTCCTAAATTGTGAGGTGGAATCTCAGTGGCATATCCTGCTGAAATACCGGTTGAACCGTTAACTAATAAATTAGGGAAACGTGCTGGTAATACAGTTGGTTCATATTCGGTATCATCGAAGTTGAGAACCATATTGACAGTGTCTTTATCAATATCTTGTAAAAGCATATTTGAAATCTTGCTTAAACGAGATTCGGTATAACGCATTGCGGCTGGTCCATCACCATCCATTGAACCATTGTTACCGTGCATTTCTACTAATGGTTCACGCATCTTCCAATCTTGAGACAAGTGAACTAAAGCACCATAAATAGAACTATCACCGTGTGGGTGGAAGTTACCCATGATGTTTCCGACAGCTTTAGCTGCCTTTTTAAATGGCTTGTCGTAGGTATTTCCATCCTGGTACATTGCGTATAAAATACGACGCTGTACGGGTTTTAAACCATCACGAATATCTGGCAACGCACGTTCTTGAATAATATATTTAGAATATCTTCCGAAACGCTCACCCATAACTTGTTCAAGGGGCATTTCGCGAATTCGTTCTTTTGTGGCCATTAAATTAAAAACCTTCTTTATTCATCTTCAGATTCTAGAATTGAGCCGTCTTCGCCCATTCTGAATTTGACATTTTCTTCAATCCATTTTCTTCTTGCAGCAACTTTGTCGCCCATTAAGGTAGTTACTCTTCTCTCGGCTAAAGCAGCATCATCGATTTTTACTCTAATCAACATTCTAGATTCAGGATCCATGGTTGTTTGCCAAAGCTGTTCGGCATTCATTTCACCAAGTCCCTTAAATCTTTGTAAGGAGTATCCGCGACCCATTTTCTTTTCGTCTTCTGCTAGTTCTTCATCAGTCCAAGCATATTGGATCTTACTCTTTTTGCCACGACCTTTTTGCAGACGATAAAGAGGTGGCAAAGCAATATAAACTTTACCCTTCTCGATCATCGGGCGCATGTAGCGGTAGAAGAAAGTCAATAACAAAATTTGAATGTGAGCACCATCATCATCGGCGTCAGTCATGATAATAACTTTGTCATAATTAGAGTCATCTACATTAAATTCTGTTCCGACCCCCGCACCAATGGTATAGATCATTGTGTTAATTTCTTCATTCTTGAAGATATCTTGCAATTTAGCCTTTTGAGTATTCAAGACCTTACCACGAAGAGGAAGAATAGCTTGGAAGCGTCTATCTCTACCTTGTTTTGCTGAACCACCGGCAGAGTCCCCTTCTACTAGGAATAGCTCATTTTTCTTAGGATTACGTGATTGAGCAGGGGTAAGTTTACCAGAAAGGACTTCCTTCTTACGTCTCTTTTTGCCGTTTCTGCTTTCATCTCTAGCTTTTTTAGCGGCTTCACGTGCATCCCTAGCTCGTTGAGCCTTCTTAACCAATTCCTGAGCTAACTCACCATTTTCCATGAGATAGTAAGACATCTTTTCATATACAAGTGAATCAACCGCAGAACGTGCTTGGGGCGTACCTAGCTTACCCTTAGTCTGTCCTTCAAATTCAAGTAATTCTTCCGGAATCTTTACTGACAATACCGCACTTAAGCCTTCACGATAGTCGGATCCATCAATATTCTTATCCTTTTTGCCAAGTAAACCTTGCTTTTTAGCATAATCGTTAAAAGCTCTAGTAAACCCACTACGCGCACCAGATTCATGGGTACCACCGTCTCCAGTACGTACATTGTTAACAAATGAAACTAAATTTTCTGAATAGCCGTCACTATATTGACCAGCAAATTCAATTTCCATGCCATCTTGTTTTCCTTCAAAATAGAAAACGTCACTGATTGTTCCTTTTCCTTCATTAAGGTAGGAAACAAATGACTTAATCCCGTCATCATATTGGAAAACATCATGATGTTCTGGTTCACGTTCATCTGTTAAAACAAATTTAACACCCTTAAGTAAAAATGCAGATTCACGAATTCGTTCTTGAATTGTCTCGTATTTATACTTAGTAGTTGAAAAGATAGTTTGATCAGGTTTGAAAGTAATAGTTGTACCTGTCTTATCTTTTGTTTTACCAACGCATTTAAGTGTACCAACAGGATGACCGCCATTTTTAAATTCTTCTTCATAGGCCTTGCCATCACGAACCACTCTTACTTTCATATAACTTGAAAGAGCATTAACAACTGATGAACCTACACCGTGAAGCCCACCTGATGTCTTATAGTTCTGTTCGGTAAATTTACCACCTGCATGAAGTACAGTTAAGATAACTTCAATTGTTGGCTTACCAGACTTGTGCATCCCTGTAGGCATGCCACGTCCAAAGTCTCTTACAGTAACACTATTGTCTTTATGGATCGTTACATCAATTTCTTTACCAAAACCAGCCATTGCTTCGTCGACTGAGTTATCGACAATTTCATAAACTAGTTGATTAAGACCGTGTATATCAGTTGAACCAATATACATACCAGGTCTTTTACGGACTGCTTCTAGTCCATGTAAGATTTGAATTGAAGAATCATCATAAGTATTAGCTTTTGCCACTAAAATTCCTCCACTTGTTCATAAATTCAGCAACTACCATATATTTAAAAGATAATCTTTGCTAAAATAGCGATAGATTAATAGGAGTTGTTAAATATGTTTGCATTAAAATTTGCATCGTTGTTTATTTTAGCATATTTGCTCGGATCGTTTCCGACAGGTATATTAGTTGGAAAAACCTTTTTCCATAAAGACATTAGAAAATACGGTTCAGGAAATATCGGGACTACAAATACATTTAGAGTTCTAGGTCCTGTAGCAGGCATCATCGTGTTCTTAGTTGATTTTTTTAAAGGAACGCTAGCTACATTGATTCCTGTCATTTTTAACTTAGGTCCACATTATCTTTGCCTTATTTTTGGTTTAGCTGCAATATTAGGTCATGCTTTCCCTGTATTCTTGAAATTCAAGGGAGGGAAGGCTGTTGCAACTTCAGCAGGTTTTCTATTAGGATACAATGTACATTTCTTCTTGATTTGTGCAGCAATATTCTTCCCTGTCTTGTTTATCACAAGTATGGTCTCATTAACCAGCTTAATCTCAGTGGTCCTAATCTTTATCGCTTCGTTCTTTTTCCACGACATTGCTTTAAGCATTATCAGTGGATTGCTTGTAGTCTTAATCTACTGGAGCCATAGAAGCAATATTAGCCGAATCGAACACCACCAAGAAAACATGGTACCGTTTGGTTTATATTACTGGTACAAAAAGAAACATGCTAAATAAACTAATAAGCAAAATATAAAACCAGCAAGTGTTTAACTTGTTGGTTTTTTGTTACATAAATTATTATACTTATACAAACAATCGTTCGCAAGAATAAAAAGCATAAATTAAGAAAGATATAACTATAAGCTATTCTTTTATTTTAGCAGTTTAAGTAGATCTTCTCTATTCATTGCAGCATTAGCCATATCTTTATTGTTTAGTATTGCTTGTGCAAGTTCTGCTTTCTTTTGCTGCAACTTGATGATCCGTTCTTCTATTGTATCTTGCGTGACCATCTTATAAATTTTAACAGAATTCTTTTGCCCTATTCTGTGTGCTCGATCTGTTGCTTGATTCTCTGCTGCTATATTCCACCATGGATCATAATGAATAACTACATCAGCACTAGTTAAATTAATACCAGTTCCCCCAGCCTTAAGAGAGATCAAAAAGACACCAGGCTGCTTTAATGAATTAAAGTGTTGAATATCTTCCTGCCTCTTCTCTTTTGGCGTAGATCCAGTAAGCATAAAAGTGGGCACCTTTAATTTCGCTAGTTTCTCTTGCAAAATATCTAGCATAGAAGTGAATTGGGAGAACAGTAAAATCTTATGTCCGTTTTCTAGATTGCTCTTTATTAAATCAATAGTCGCTTTTAATTTATCGGATTTGCCATGGTAATTATCATATAAAAGATGCGGATCACAGCAGATCTCTCGTAATTTAGTAATTTGTGCCAAAATCTGAAAACGAAACTTTTTAAAATCATCATCGTCTTGTCCATTTAATTGGGCAATAATTTTATTCATCTGCAGATGATATAGACCAGCCTGTTTTTGGTTCATCTTGATAGGAATAACCTCTTCGTCTTTAGCAGGCAAATCCTTTAAAACATCTTTCTTAAGTCGTCGCAAGATAAATGGAGCTACTGTCTCACTTAATGCAGATTCTAGGTCCTTATCTTCTTTTTTAACGATAGGTACTTCAAACTTCTTTTTGAAGTCCACATAAGAGCCCAAGAAGCCAGGCATTAGATAGTCAAAAATACTCCATAATTCACTTAGCTTATTTTCAATTGGCGTTCCTGTTAGAGCTAATCTGTGTTGTGCCTTAATAACTTTAACGGATTGAGCCGTGATCGACTGGTGATTCTTAATATTTTGTGCCTCGTCTAAGATTTGTAAATTAAAAGATAAGTTGTGATAAGCTTCTAGATCGTGATTAAGCGATTGATATGAGGTAATTAGTACATCATATTTATTTTGATGTACTAACATATTGCGTCGTTCATCATTGCTGCCGCCCAATACTCCAACAGATAACTCAGGTGCAAACTTCTTTATCTCAGCTTGCCAATTATAGATTACGGAAGCTGGTGCAATAACTAAACTCGGTAGATTACTCTTATGTTGCTGTTTTCTGGCTAAAAGCACAGCAATAACTTGTAAAGTCTTGCCTAGTCCCATTTCATCTGCTAATAGACCACCAAAATTATAATTAATGATTGTACTAAGCCAGTTAAATCCTGCTTTTTGATATGGTCTCAGCGTATTTTGAAGAGTTTGCGGAATTGCATCCCTGCGTATACGGTTGTTAGACAAATCAGCGATTAATCTATTAAAGGTATCATTAGTTGAAAAATGCAGAGCGCTCATACTTTTCATTTGCTTGGCAAAATAAAAGGATCTGTACGCAGGTATTTGTAATTTGCCATGAATGAAATCAGTAAATTTGATGTTCAAATCATGCATTGTTTGCGCAAGTTGCTCTATTGTAGGCTGTTCAGTCTTTTGCAACATGCCATTCTTTAAAACAAAATAACGTTTCTTTTCTTGATAGGCTTTTAATGCAGCTTGAATATCTTCTAGACTATGCTCCTGACTAGTCAGATCTACATTAAGCAACTCATTTGTTAAGTTAACACTTACGCCAATTTGCGTATTAATCTTAATTCCTTTTAGCAATGATCTAAAATTAGCGGTAATTTTCACTTCACCGAGTTCTTTTAGCTTTTCAAGTCCATTATCCAAAAAATCCGCAACAGCATCCGCATCTTCATTTGGAAGAATATATTGTTCTTTATCAAAATCAGTAAAGTACTGCTTAAGCTTATTTTGAACAGATTCTTCAAGATCAGATTCTCGTTTTTCGTTTGCAACATAGTCACGATTTAATGGATATTCTGCATCCCCATATACAGTCATAGCTGTGCAGCGAATCTTACCACCTAGATAGTCTAATTTGAAAATAAACCTAGCTTCAGGCGGCAGCTTATCTTTTAACTCTTGTGCACCTGTTACGGATACATGCTCAGCTTGTTCTAATGTAGGCAAAATATTGCGTGCAAACTGTAAGACCGTCTTTTTACTGAAACGTAGCTCATCTCCCGGATGAAGTTTTAACTTCTGTAAATATTGTGGCGTCAGACCCATATAATTGATCCAAACACCTTTGTAATAGCCGTAATAACTATTTCTACCAGCGATTATAGTTCTAGCCGGAAAATCCTCAATTGTGACAATCGCTCCACCTTTATCAGCAGTAATGTTGATATTTAAGTCTAACTGATCAGAAGTATATCCTACTAAATGAGTACCTGAATAAAGCTTAGTACCGTTGTAAATTAGATCATTTACTTCATCAGCAATTGAATTTTCAATTTCAATTGAATCAAAATGGCTGCTTCCACTGTAATAAACACTTAAATTGCGTGCATCGATAATCCTTGCAATGAAATTAAGCCATTTCTTACTGTCTTGAGTCATTTGATTGGGATCAATTGGTTCATTAAAGAACTTCCCTAATTTTACTGGCGTTTGTTTATGCACTGCATCTATTAATGCATTTAGATCATTAATTTGGTATAAGTGTTTCTCTATTCCTAACTTAAAGGTTAATCGAGGCATTCTACCATAATTGTCAATTTGCGCTCTTAAAATAGTAGGACTTTTAACTTTAGCAGCATTGTCTGAATATAAATCTAACAACTGATTGGCCGCTTGATTGGTTACATCAAAAGGATCATCTTTAATATATTCTTTTAAAAACTTAAGTAAGGCAAAAATAGTAATCGTATCTTGATCTTTAATATCTGTTCTATTCTCAAAGTCGATAGTTAGAATTTGCCAGCGTGTGAATTTAATATATAAATTTTGCCAATTACCCTTTTCGTTTTCAAAATTCCAGATATATTCGTAAGCACGCATTTTGTCGTCGACTTTGCGGAAATTAATTTCCTGTAAAGTATCAATTAACCGCAATGCATGATCATAAGATTCTTGACTAAATGTTCTTTGACCGATAATTTCAAAAGGATCGATAGCAGAATTGGCTTGAATGATTGCTTGTTTAATCTGATCAGAGATTAAATCCTTAAAGTCGACTTGAGCGCCATCCATAACTGCTTGTGTGTCTGTATTATTTTGCTTTTCTTCTGCTGCCATTAATGCGGCTACTTGGTGTTTGCAGCGATGGCCTTTCATAGCCCAAGGACAATTACACTTTAATTCAGATGCTCGACCGTCTGGGCGTAAACGTCCAGAAACGTTATAGTATCGACCTATGCCACCTTGAACTTGAGCTGTGAAGTGCTCTCGATCAGTGGCTAACTGAATGTTTTGTACCATTTGATTTTCAAAATAAATTTCCCCTCGATCTAAAATTCGTTGAGGAAATAATTTAGGCCATTGTGCCATCTGAACAACTCCTTAATTTGGTATAACTTTAAACTACAATACTACATATTAAATAGTAAAAGCCAGTAGAAAGAAATATAATTAAAGTAAAGAAAAATAAGATAAACAAAGAACGAGGTGTTTATTATGCTAGTAAGAAAAATCGTTAAAGCAGCCTTCTATTGTGGCATTGGTTTAGTTGTTGGTAAAACGATTAGTTCACAAAAACATAAAAATGATGTCAAAAAGATCTTAAGTGCTAATTATATGGACGATCGTACCAAAGTGGAATTAATGCAAGACTTAAATGGAATAAAAGTTGATCATAAAAAAGATAAAAAAATTCAATTGGATAAAAACTTAAATACTGTGAAAAATAAATCTGTTATTTTGGCTAAGAAAGTAGCATATAAATTGGCTAAATAGAGGAAATCTATCACCGTAGCGCGAAGGAAGAAAATCGTGAATACTGTCGTAATATCAAAGACTATCTAGAAGTTTATCCAGAACCCTACCCCGACTACGATAGCTTGGTAAGTTTCTTTGATGATAATGAAAAAGATGTAAATGCGGATTCGAATATTTCCGATTGAAAAAACATTCTATATCGTTAATTGTTTTGGTACAATATTTTGTTGGAAAGTGATAATTACTGTATTTTTTGAGGAGATGTTGATGCAGTTTGCGTTAACACAAAAGTTGAGTTGAGAGTAAATTAAAAGATATGAGATGTTAAAAAAGAGATGACTACAGGGGTCATCTCTTTTTTGTGCTTTTAGAAGAATAATTTACTCATGATGATCATGAATACCAATAAACAGGTTGAACTGATTGCTGCTGCTCCAAATACTGAACCACCACGTTTGAAGATAACTTTAAAGTTAACAGAAACACCCAATGCAGCCATAGCCATTCCTAAGAAGATGTAAGCTACTTGTACTAAAGCATCTAACAAGCTAGCTGAGAATGGTAAGTAAGTACCTAAAACACTAGTTAAAATGAAACCGCCTAAGAACCAAGGAATTGGTAACTTACCGTTCTTTTGAGCTTTTTCAACATTGCCTGTATTTGTTTTAGCTGAACGACGTTGGTATAAGTAACCGATAATTAATGCTACAGGTGCTAAAAGAATTACACGAGATAATTTCATAATTAAAGCACTGTCTAAACTGATGTTACCAAATGCACCACCTGAAGCAACTGCATGAGCAATTTCGTGTAAAGAACCGCCAGCAACAATACCAAATTGAGAATCAGTCAAACCTAAGACAGGCTTAAGTCCAATTTCTAATAAAGTGAAGACTGTTCCCATTACACAGACAACTGCAACAGCTAAAACTTCATTTTCTCTTTTTCTTGCTTCATCAGCAGCTGTAATTTGTGGTGAAACACCCATTACTGCTGCTGCACCGCAGACACCACAACCGCATGCTGAGAGAAATGCTAATTCATCTTCTGCACCGAATTTACGGCTGAGCCAATAAGTTAATGAAATAGTACCTGCAACTGCAAGTGCAGCAACTAAGATGGTTTTGATACCTGCTGCTGCCAATTTTTCTAAATCAAGTCTAAAGCCGAGCAAAATAATTCCTAATCTTAGGAACTTATTTGAAATAAAGCCCATACCACCTGAAGCTTTTTGACGTGTCCTCTCTGGTAGAAACTGCATAAGAATACCTAATAAAAGTGCTAATACCAAAGCTCCAATTAAGTTAGCGTATGGTAGTTTGGCTAAAAGAATACCAGCAAGAGAACAAGTCAAAGTCATGATGGCTGCTAGCCTAAATGATTTAGTTTTGATAATTTCCAATAAAAGGACCTCCAAATATATAAAGTTGTTTTACAAAGTACCCGAACTTTGTTTCATTACATTGCTCATAATATCACAATATCAGTATAAAAATGACACTGCGTCTCTTTTTTATAATTTCTTAAGAAATACTATAATTGGATTTGTAAGACTAAATATATAGATTCTTTATAAGAAAATGAGTGATAAGTATGGAGAAAATAACCCTAAATCAACTTTACGACATCATGTATGATTATATGGATCCCACTGGCTGGTGGCCTGGACGCAGTGATTGGGAAGTGATCTGGTCGACAATTTTAATTCAAAATATCAACTGGAAAAATGTAGCTAAAGCACTCACCTCTCTTTATTATGCTACTGACTTTTTACCTCAAAATATTTTAAATATGACAAATGAAGAACTGAGCAAAATGATTGCTTCTGCTGGTTTTTATACTCGCAAAACACAAACTATCAAGAATGTTGCCACCTATTTTAATGACAACTTTGATTGCGATTTAGAATTAGCTCAGGAACAAAATAAACATAAATTACGCCAAGAAATTTTATCTATTCATGGTATTGGCCCTGAAACTGCAGACGTTATTTTGATGTATGGCCTTCGCAAAGGTGAATTTGTGGTTGATACATATTCTCGCCGTTTATTTGCCTGTTTGGGTTGAAAAAATGTGCCGCCATATGAAAAAGCAAAAGCTTTGATTGAGAAGAATCTAGATAATTTCACTTTACGTAATTATCAGAATTTTCATGCGATGATAGATACTTTTAATTAGGAATATAAGTTGCCACAACAGTTTCATCATACGAGAAAGGAACTCCTTTTTCTAATGTTTTAAGAAATTAATTTAAGGAATTATTCATTCCTACACAAACTATTTTACGGTCTCTGATCTACCCTTTTCTTATTTAATATCTTCCAATATTATATGCCTCTTTGATATTTTCATGTAATTCAAGCCATATGGATGCTAGTAAATTAGATTTAAAATAAACAAAAAACTGCCGAAATCTATCGACAGTTTTGTAATAAGTTAAAACTTGATCTTATTATGCCTCAATTTATCCAAAAACTCTTGGTGCAGCTTTTCCATTTCTTCCATGGCAGGATCTCGGTCCATGAAGATATATAATACAGCACCGATAGCTGCTACAACTACTCCCACTAAAAGAGTTACAGGTGTGAAGTTAGTAACCATATAGCATGAGACAATCAAAGCAATAATTGGAATAGTATACTTACCAGGTAACTTAAATCCGTGGTTAGGAAATTCATTACTGTGTTTGAATTTAATTACAGCTAAGATTGATGGAACATACTGAATAAATGAAGCCAATACGGTACATGATACTAGGAATAAGTATGATTGAGTTACAAATACACCAGTTAAAATAGCTGTCATAATGATGCCGACCCATGGTGCATCGTGTTTATTCTTTTTGCCAACCCATGCAGGTAAAAATTTTTGTTCATTTGCGAGGGATGCAATCAAAGATGGAGCGTTAAATGATGCAGAAAATGCAACACCAAAGATTGAGATAAGCATACCTACGATAATGAATGAGTAGCCCCACTTACCAACGCCATTTCCTAGTGCACTTGCTAATGGTGTTGAATAAGTGCTTAATTTACTACCAACAAGGCCAATAGCTACAAACATCATTAAGCAGTCTAAAATAGTGACACTAACCATTACGGCTATTAGAACCCGTGGAATATTCTTTTCAGGATTATTCATTTGACGAGCCGCAATTGGAATAAATGAAAAGCCGGTAAACAAATAGAATATTGGAGTAAATGCTGCACCAAAGTGTTGCAAAAATGGTCCAGCCCCTTTCGTAGCTGCTACTGGAATAATTGGTGAGAAGTTACCTTGATGAATGAAGAATGCCCCTACAATGATAAAGATAAACAATGTAATCATTTTTGCGGCTGCTGAAATATTGCTTACTAGTTTGACTAATGAACGACCAAAGAAGTTTATGATGGCGAATAAAATAATTAACCCAAATGCTAGTAAATAATAGATAGTTTGATTATTTAAGACTGGCCAAAAGCTCTTCAGCGTAGTTAGTAATGCGACAGTTTCAGCCCCTAATGTACAACAACCTAAAAACCAAGTAAAAACACCTAATTCGTATCCAGTGAATCGGCCAAAAGCATGATAAGCATATAGCCACGCTGCTCCAGACCCTTTAAATCTGCTTGATAAGTCTGCGTAGCATAGAGCGATCATTGATACAACTACGGCGGTCAATAATAATACCACGATTGCCATTAGATTCATCTCATGATAAATCTTGGCTGGCAGTAAGAAAGTACCTGACCCAATTACTGCGTTAATCCCTAAGAAATAAATAGAAATGAAGGACAATTTCTTAGGTTTCTTATCTGAATTTTCCATGATAAGCCTCGATTCTATAATCCTCCCATTACAATTATTATTTTAGGCCAAGAAGCTTCTGATTTTCAATAGGGATAGAGGATAGAGTAATTAATATACTGGCTTGTCTGAGCCTTGAGTTGCAGGGTCAGCAAAACCAATACCTGAGCCGCCACCAGTAATTAATGCTACTTTATTTTCTAACTTCATTTTCTTTTCTCCTTTTTAAATAAAATAAAAAATGCGCTAGACCATTTAGCCTCGCGCATTTGAATAAAAATACTACTTAATCAAGTTTAAACCTTGTAACCAAGTTCTTAATCCAGCATTGTCGCCGGTGTATCTGTATCCATTCAATACAGTTGCGTTGTATGGAGCTGCCATTTGACGGATGTAAGGCATTGATGCAGACATTGGAGTGCTCATGCTTGTAGTAAATGGAACAATAGTTTTTCCACTAAAGTTGTATTGATCAAACAAAGTGTGGATGATCATTGGTGGTTGTTGCCACCAGGTTGGGAAACCAACGTAGATGGTTGAGTATTGATCCCAGTTAAGAATAGTACCTCTAATAGCGGGGTGAATATTGTTTCTACGTTCGTTGTCACCACGTTGAGCATAACTATCATAAGTGGTTGGGTAAGGATCAGCTGCTTGAATTCTAAAGATGTTTGAGTTGGTTAATCTTTGAATTTCTTCAGCTGCTCTTTGAGTTTGACCTGACATTGAGAAGTAAACTACCAAACTCTTGCTGTCGGTTGGGGTTGGATTAGTTACATTAGTAGCTGGAGTTTGGTTTTGGCTTGGAGCCTTGGAGCTCTTAGCCTTCTTGCTTCTCTTAACAGCACCGATGCTAACTAAGAAGTTGTGAAGACCACTGTTTGAAGTGTATCTGTAACCTTTAGTTAACTTAGCCTTGTCTTTCTTAGCTAAGCGACGCATCACAGGCATTGAACTTGACATTGGTGATTCAGCACTTGTTGTGAATGGGGTAATTGTCTTACCTTTGAAGTTGTAACGATCAAACAAGGTGTGAATGATCATTGGTGGTTGACCCCACCAAGTTGGATAACCAATGTAGATGTGTCTGTATTTCTTAATACTTGGCAACTTGGTCTTAATAGCTGGATGAATATTTCTACGAATTTGGTTTTGTGCTACTCGAGTAGTGGCATCGTAGTCATTAGGATAAGCTTTCTTAGGAGTAATTCTTAATAACTTACCGCCAGTCTCCTTTTGAATTTGACGTGCTGCTCTTGCAGTATTACCAGTCTTTGAGAAATAAATAATCAAACTACTTGATGACTTCTTAGCAGCTTGTACTTGAGTTGGTTGCTTACCAAAAATAAACAGTGAAGCAGCTGCTAAAAATCCCAACCCTGCAACTAGGACTTTTTTTGAAGGTTTTGTGTTTCATTTTCCTCTTCCCTTTCTTTTACTTCTTTTCAACTGTTTACTCTTTTAGTATATGCAGGTGAATATGAAAAGAGAATTGCTACTTAGGTATGAGGCTATACGCGTTACGTATAGTAGACAACAAAATAAAAACGAGGTAAAACCTCGTTCTATTTAATTTTCAATTAACGAAATAGTGTATCCAAGTTATTGGCTGGAGTTGGAAAAGCAAAAGTTAGATTCTCTTCTACAAATTTAGCTGGATATTTTCTACCAACTAGTGGTACGAAGTTGTTGATGTCTTCAGCGGCGTGAATACTTAATTCTGAAGCACCACGTACCACACCATTTTTATTAAGGATTACCTTTAACTTAGCATGAGAATCTCCTTCGCCGATTGAGAAAAACATATCACTTAAATCTAAAGTTTTAACGTAGTCTCCTTCTTCCATGTCATCTTCGCGAATTCCGACTTGAGCAATTTCTGGATAAGTAAATGCGTTTGTAGCTACAGCTGGATATTTGATAGGATCAGTAATGCCATTTTCAATAAAATTAATAATATGATATGCATCTACCCAGGCAACAGGCGTCAAGTTTGGCTGCCCATTATCAGCTACATCCCCTGCCGCAAAAATACTTGGAATACTAGTTTGCATATGTTCATTAACCTTGATGCCTCGTTTGGGATCAAAATCAATGCCAACTTCTTTCAGACCCATTCCTTCAACGTTTGGCTTTCTACCTGCTGCATTAATAACTAGATCAGTATCAAAATTTTCACCGTTAGTAGTTGTAACAGTATATTGATCGCCGTCTTTGGTAATTTGTTTAACAGGTGCATTCATATGGAATTTAATACCGCGCTCCTCCATAATCTGCTTTAATTCTTGAACATAATCTTGATCAAAAGGACGAAGCAAACGGTCTGAATGCTGTAAAATAGTTACTTCTGTACCAGCTGCTTGCAAGATAGTAGCCAGTTCCATGGCAACATAGCCACCACCGATAACAATCGCGCGTTTTGGCAGTTCATCTAAATCAAAGAATTCATTGTTGGTAATCGCATATTTGCCACCCGGAATATCAAGGTCACGTGGAGACAAACCGGTTCCAATAACAATATCTTTGCCTTCATATTCCTGATCTCCCACTTTAACTGTATGGGGACCTGTGATTATTCCTTTTCCTTGAATAGTATCAGAATGCTTACCAGTCATACTTTTACGTTCATTTTTGTGAAAAGCTGCCCAAATTTTCTTTTTTCTAGCTACTAAGGTGGGCCAATCAATTTTAGCTGCTTCTTTAATACCTTTTCCTGCTAAATAATAGCTATTTAAAACGGGGCGAACTGTACCTTCCATAAAGATTTTGGGTTGGCATCCAGTATTTGGGCAAGTACCTCCCCATAAGCTCTTTTCAACTACTAAAACTTCATTTGTCGTTCTTTCAAGTTTTGCCAGTAAATGCATTGCAACTGGTCCACTACCTAAAATAATGTAATCATATTTTTTCATTTATATTTCTCCTACAAAATTTTAATACAACTTAAAATTATCACTTATTATAAGTAAGCTCAATATAAATGCTTATCTTTTAACGACAAAAAATCACTCAGTTTCTTAGCTGAGTGATTTTAATTAAATTATTTACTTAAACAATTCTTTACCATAGTGGTTAATGATTCTGCTCATTGTTGGAGCATCGTGGTTACCACCAGGTTGAGTGTAGTATTCCAAGTTCCCCATTGAGTGCGATACCGCATTGATGGTTCTGTAACCGTATCTTTTAGTAACTGCATTAATCGCATTTCTTACGTAGCGAGCACCAGTTGTGTAGTAGGCGTTGACATATGATCCAGACGTACCGGATAATCTATTGTCTGCAAAGTTAACTTCGACTAATGGATTTCTTGTGCCTCTAGGAATTCTCCCAATCAGTGTTGCCTTGCCAGTTCTAGAAACGTTTATTCGAACAATTGTGTTTGTCACACCTGCTCGTCTGATCGCAGCAGTCATATTTTGTTCTGCACGGTAGCTGCTGCCGTAACCGTGGAAGAAGAATGTTGGCGTGCTTCTGGTAGCAGCCTGTACATGTTGATTTTCTTTAAAACCAAAATATCCGATAAATGCCGCAATTAATACAGCAAAGATTGAACCAATACTGATAATGGTTCTTTATTTTTTATATTATCGTCCCCTTCTTAATAATTAAATTTATTCTATAAAGGTTCGATAACGATGTAAAATACTTATTTCGTTTAGTTACTATAGTCAAAAGTTATAGTAGGTGTAAGTATTTGCTTGGCATATGATCGCATAACCATACTTCATCATTGCCAATATAAAAATCGATTCCATCTTTAGCTGCTTTTTCTGCATCAACCATTAAGATTGCAGGATTATTGTCTCTCCTTTTTCCGACCGATTCTGCCATCGGAATATCTGTCGAAAGATGAACATATTGGCGTCCCATGGGCAATAAACCTTCTTTTTCAATGCTTTTTAAAAAACGATGAGCTGTTCCATGATAAAGAACTTTAGGTGGAATTGCTTTTTTGCGTTTAATAATGCCGGGAACTGAATGACCATATAAAGCACAAATTTTTCCGTTTTTAATCTCGAAACGTTCTTTATCACTGTTATGCATGATTTCACGAATTTTCATTTCCGTTAATTTCGGCTGAAAATGGTGCATTCTATTCATTGCATCTAGGAAGTCTTGTAGATCGACAAAGCCGTATTCGTCTAACTTTAAACCATATTTGCCTGGATTATGTCGTAAACAATGGGACATCTTTTTACTGATGAAAACATTACTGCGATGATCCGATCTGTTTTGCAATTTTTGTCACCTGAACTTTCACATCTATTTTAAGACAAAAATAAAAAATCCTTTTCTCCAACTACCCATAGAGAAAAGGATTTATTACTTATTCTAATTCATCTTCAACTTGAGCAACCTTTTGTCCTCTTACAAAGTGAACAGTCAAGCCGATCACGGCACCAACTAAAGCTGGCACTAACCATGACAGACCCATGCTAGCAAGCGGCATGGTATTTCTTACTGAAGCTACTGCTAAACCAAAACTGCTTTGGCTAACTACGCTTGGAAAAGCCACTACCATATCACCTAATGCAGGAACAACAGTGAACAAGATTACAAAGAAGTAAACAACGCCATCTTTCTTAAATAATGGTGAGCAAACTGAAAGGATGATCAATACCATTGATAAAGGATATAGGAACATAAGCATTGGGGTTGACCAAGCGATGATTTGATCCAAACCAAAGTTAGCAGTTAAGAATGATGCCAAGCAGCTAAGTGCAAGCCATGCATGGTAGCTTACCTTTGGAAAATGCTTATGGAAATCTTGAGCAAATGCGGCAACCAAACCTACAGCTGTAGTCAAGCAAGTAACAGTTAACAAGAATGCAAGCAACGCTTGACCAAACATACCACCATAGTAGTTAACGATTTGGTTAAAAGCAACACCACCGTTGTCAGAAACATTAAACTTACCAAGTGACATTGCACCCATCAAGATGAGCAATAAGTAGATTAAGCCGATGGCAGCTACAGCTACCACCCCTGATTTAGCAACAACTTTTGATACGCTTTTTGCGTCTTTTTGTCCCATTCCACGTACAGCCGTTACTACAGTTACACCGAAGGCCAAACCAGCCAAGGCATCCATTGTGTTGTAACCTTCTAAGAATCCATTAACTAAAGCTGAGTGCTTGTAAGCTCCTGTTACAGCTGCAGTTTGTGGATTACCTAATGGGTTTACAAATGCAACAACGAATACTAAGAAAAGCAAGGCCAAGAATAAAGGGTTTAAAACTTTACCAACGTTAGATAAGATGTTGTTTTCATGATATGAAAAGGCAAATGCGGCAACAAAGAATAAGGCAGAGAATATTAATAAAGCTGGAGTCTGCATATTCTTGGGGATGAATGGTGCTACACCTACTGTAAATGAAACAGTTGCAGTTCTTGGTGTACCAAACAATGGTCCGATTGTTGCATGGATCAATACCATAAAGACTATGGCAAATCCTGCACCAAGCGGTTTACCAATATCATAGACACCTTCTGAACGAGTGATTGCGACTGCCAATACAGAAAGCAATGGCAACAATACACCGGTGATCAGAAAACCAACAGTGGCTGTACCCCAGTTGGAACCAGCCAATTGGCCCAAATGAAGTGGGAAAATTAGGTTTCCTGCCCCAAAGAATAATCCAAATAATAGAGAAGCAACGACTAAATATTGCTTCCAGGTCAACTTTTGAGATTCGAGATCTTTCATGTCTTCTCCTCCTGAAAAAATAAGTCTGATCACAAAAAAAGTCCCCCAGCCAAAATATCTTTGACTGAGGGACGCTCTAGCGTGGTACCACCCTTTATTCATATTGCTATTTCTAACAATACCTTTCACGTGCGACCATAAAAAATATGGCGATACGTTGGCACTATAATGGGCGCTCCCACTGCTTCTTACTATTGATTAAGAAACAGAACTAGAAAGGGATTTTCATTTAATCTTAGATTTATCTCCTTGCACCTGACGAGACTCGCTGTTAATCAAGAATTAAATTACTCTTCTTTCTTTTGCTTTCAGATTGATTAAATTGTTAATCATTATTTTAATTAGATTGTCATGAAAGTCAACACTTTTTTAATATTTTTATTTAAATTGTTTCCAATAGTCTGCTAAATACTTAACTGTTAAGCTTTCTGGCTTCTTAATTAAATCAGCTGGCTTACCTTCGGCGACTACCCGACCACCATTTTCACCACCACGTGGGCCAAGATCTAACATGTAATCTGCATTAACAATTAGATTCAAATCGTGAGTAATCGTAATAATCGTCGCACCTTGATCGAGCAACTTTTGCATTACTTGAACTAAAACTTTTACATCCAGTGGGTGAAGCCCAATAGTTGGTTCATCAAAAACAAATAAAGTGTCGTCTTGCTTATGACTTAAGTGAGTTACAAGCTTTAATCTCTGAGCTTCTCCACCGGATAAAGTTGGCGTACTTTCACCTAAGTGTAAGTAGTCAAGGCCAACTTCTTTAAGCAATTCCAATTCACGTTCGATCTTTGGCACGCGTTTAAAGACAGGTAAGGCCTCATTAATGTCTAAGTTTAAAACATCGACGATTGACAGATTATGCCATTTAACTTGTTGAATCTTAGAATTGTACCGTTCACCATGACAGGTTGGACAAGTCTGTTGCATGTCAGGCAAAAATTGAATGTCTAGGGTAACAATTCCAGTACCGCCACAAGTTGGGCAAGCTCCTTCTTTATTGTTGTAAGAGAAGTAACTAGGCGTGTAATGCTTTTCTTTTGCCATTGGTTGACGGGCAAAGAGTTTACGCAAATTGTCCATGATCGATATATAAGTAGCGACGGTTGAACGCGTACTTTTTCCGATTGGCGACGCATCAACGCTGACCACGTTATGGACTGGTGAATTAAATTTTTTAATCTGCTTGGGTAATTTTTCGTCTTTACTTTGGTTTTGAATTGCTGGAACAAGTGAATCGAGGATTAGACTAGTTTTACCGGCACCAGAAAAACCGGTGACTGCAGTGATTTGATTAAGAGGGATGCCAGCTTTAATGTCATGCAAGTTAAAGTAGTGATTTACTTCAAAAGTAATTTTTTCAGTATTAACTTTCTCGCTTGTTTTTCTAGCCATTAATTTAGCTTTACCATTCAAATATGGTGCAATTAATGATTGCGGATCATTTTTAATCTCGACAGGACTGCCTTGATCCCAAATTTCCCCACCTTGCTCACCAGATCCTGGACCAATTTCGATAATTTCATCAGCAGCACTAATAATGTCGACATTGTGGTCCACTACGACTAATGAGTTTCCTTGATCGACTAATTTACGCAAAACTTTAATCAAACCATCAACGTTGGCTGGGTGTAAACCAATTGATGGCTCATCTAAAACATAAAGTACACCAGTAGTTTCAGTTCTGAGAGTTCTAGCTAATTGAATTCTTTGCAATTCACCCGTTGACAAAGTATTACCTGCTCTGGCCATAGTCAAATAATCAAGACCTAGATCTAGCAATGGTTGCAAATTATTTGTAAATTCATTGATCAAAGAACTGGCCATCTTCTGCATATCGTCTGGCAATTGAGCTAATACTTCTTTACTCCATTTAGGTAAATCACCTAGCTGCATTTGCTCTACTTGATAAATGTTTTTGCCATTAACCAGTTGTTTTAAAAGCTCAGGACGAAGGCGTGTACCATGACAAACTGGACAAGTTGAATAAGTAAAGAATTCAGCGATCCGTTTCTGTGCACGTTCGCTCTTACTACTTTTAGCAGATCGTAAAACTGCTTGAGTAGCATTTTCATAAAGGACATTAAAATTATGGAAAACACGACCATTACTGGATATTAAGTCCATCTTGTATTTCTTCTCTGGACCATTTAAGACGAAATCTTTTTCCTTATCGGTTAGATCTTTAAAGGGAATATCAATTCTGACGCCAGCGTGTTGTGCCACATTTGGCATGAAGTTTCTACCTGGCAGATTCCATGAAGCTACTGCTCCGTCCTCAATAGAAAGATTCTCATCGGCGATTAATTTATTTTCATCAAGTTGGCGAACTTTACCAGTACCACCGCAGTTTTTGCAGGCACCATCTGAATTAAAGGCAAAATCCTCGGCACTGAACATGCGAAACTTAACACCACAGGTTGGACAAGTAATCATACCCATTTCGGCACCAAATTTCGCTGCTGCTTCTGCGATTTCTAAACTTGAAGTAACCCTGTGGCCATTAGGACAAACTGGTGAACCTAATCTTGAAAAAATTAAACGAAGAACATTGAAAGTTTCAGTTGTAGTTCCGACAGTGGCTCGTTCATTTGGAACACTTGGACGTTGACGCAGGGCTAAAGCTGATGGAATATGTTTTACACTTGTTACGTCTGCTTGTGTGCCCTGTTTAATTCGACGACGCATATAAGTAGATAAAGCATCGAGGTAGCGACGGGAACCCTCTTCATAAAGAATACCCATTGCTAAGCTAGATTTACCTGAACCGGATAAACCTGAAATAGCGACGAATTTGTGCAAAGGAATATCGACATCTATATTCTTTAAGTTGTGGACTTTTGCACCACGTACTTCAATTTTTGTTGGTAACGCCATAATCTCTTCCTCTCGTTTTTATTTTCAACATAATTAATTATAGAATTTCTTTTATAAATTAGTATAAATAGCACTACCTTTTCATTTATTTTTCTATTAACTTTTGGTATCGTGGATTTAAACAAATTACGAAAGGAAGATCCTATGACTTTTACAAAATTAGAAAACAGCGGCGATCAAGCTGTTGTCGCTGAAGAAGTAAAAATCTTGACCAACTTACTTAACGAATCCACCCGCCAACTAATTGGTGATGAAAAATTCGCTAAGATTCAAGATTTAATCAACATCTCAGCTAGTAAAGATCAAAGGCAACTAGAAGAGAAAATTTCTAGTTTAAACAATCGTGAAATGATTGTTGTTGCTCGTTACTTCGCTACATTGCCATTATTGATCAACATCTCAGAAGACGTAGAATTAGCCAGCAAGGTTAACGTCTTCAACAATACTGATCAAGATTACTTAGGAAAATTAAGCGATACAATTGATCTTGTTGCTAAAAAAGACGATGCTAAGCGAATCCTTGAAAACGTTAATGTTGTTCCTGTTTTAACAGCCCATCCTACTCAAATTCAAAGAAAAACTGTTCTTGAATTGACTGATAAAATTCATCATCTTTTACGTAGCTACCGTGATGGTAAAAACGGTACTATTAATCAAAAAGAATGGACTGAACAACTTCGTGCTTGTATCGAAATCTTGATGCAAACAGATATCATTCGTGGCCACAAGTTAAAGGTATCTAACGAAATTACCAACGTTTTAGCCTACTATCCTAAAGCTTTGATTCCTGCCATTACTAAGTTCACAGCTCGCTACAAAGAACTTGCTAAGGAACACGATTTAACTTTGGATCATGCAACTCCTATCACTATGGGTATGTGGATCGGTGGTGACCGTGATGGTAATCCATACGTAACTGCTGATACTTTGGAATTAAGTGCTACCTTGCAAAGCCAAGTAATCTTTGAATACTACATGAAAGAATTGAAGAAGTTATACAGAGCTATTTCACTTTCAACTTCTTACATGCACCCTTCTGCTGCAGTTGAAAAGCTTTCTGAACTTTCAAATGATGATTCACCATTCAGAACCAATGAACCTTATCGTCGCGCCTTCTACTACATTGAAAGTCGTTTGGTTCACACAGAAAAGCAACTTTTAGGCGTCGTTGATAAGAATATTTTCATCAAGCCACGCGATCTTGAAAACCTTGAAAATATTCCTGTTTACAACGATCCTCAAGAATTTAAGGCTGATCTTGAAACTATCAAGGCTTCACTTGATGAAGATCATGATCAAGCTGTAACTCATAGTTTCTTTACTGAAATTTTAGAGGCAATTGATGTCTTCGGCTTCCACTTAGCCACTATCGATATGCGTCAAGATTCGAGTGTTAATGAAGCTTGTGTAGCAGAACTACTTAAGAGTGCTGGTATTTGCGACGATTACAGCGATTTAAGTGAAGATGAAAAGATCAAGCTTTTGCTTAATGAACTTGAAAATGATCCACGTAATTTACATGCTAACAACAAGCCTAAGTCTGAATTGTTGCAAAAAGAATTAAAGATCTACAAGACTGCACGTCAATTAAAGGATCGCTTGGGTGAAGATGTTATTAAGCAACACATCATTTCTCACACTGAAAGTGTATCTGACATGCTTGAACAAGCAGTTATGTTGAAGGAATATGACCTTTTAGATAATGAAAAAGCTCGTGTTCAAGTAGTCCCACTATTTGAAACGGTTGAAGACTTGCTTAATGCACGTGAAATTATAACTGAATATTTGAACTTCCCTATCGTTAAGAAGTGGCTTGCATCCCAAAATAACTATCAAGAAATCATGCTCGGCTACTCTGATTCCAACAAAGATGGTGGTTACCTCGCCTCATGCTGGAACCTTTATAAGGCACAAAGAGATTTAACCGCCATCGGTGAAAAGATGGGTGTCAAGATTACCTACATGCACGGTCGTGGCGGTACCGTTGGTCGTGGTGGTGGTCCTTCTTACGATGCTATTACTGCTCAACCATTCAAGTCAATTAACGATCGTATCCGTATGACTGAACAAGGTGAAATCATTCAAAACAAGTACGGCAATAAAGACACTGCCTACTACAACTTGGAAATGCTTGCTTCTGCCGCAATTGATCGAATGGTTTCAAAACAAATCGTTAGTGAAGATCATATTCAGGACTTCCGTTCATCAATGGATCAGATTGTCGATGAAAGCAACAAGATTTATCGCGAGCTTGTCTTTGAGAATCCGGCCTTTCTTGATTACTTCTTCCAGGCTACTCCTATCAAGGAAATCTCTAACTTAAATATTGGTTCTCGTCCAGCTTCAAGAAAGAAATTGACTGACTTCTCTGGTTTGAGAGCTATTCCTTGGGTATTCTCTTGGTCACAAAGTAGAATTATGTTTCCTGGCTGGTATGGTGTAGGTTCTGCCTTCAAGCACTTCATCGATGCTGATCCAGCTAACTTGAAGGAATTACAAGAAATGTACAAAGGTTGGCCATTCTTCAACTCATTGCTTGCAAATGTTGATATGGTATTGTCTAAGTCAAACATGGATATTGCTAGAGAATACGCTAACCTTTGTGATGATGAAGAAACCAAGAAAGTCTTTGATATTATTTACAAAGAATGGAAATTAACTAAGAAAGTCATCTTACAAATTGAGAATCATGATGAACTCTTAGCTGAAGCTCCTGTATTGAAGCAAAGCTTGGATTATAGAATGCCTTACTTCAACATCTTGAACTACATTCAAATTGAAATGATCAAACGTGGTCGTGAAGATGAAATTCAAGGTGTTTACCACAGCATCATACCTATCACTATTAATGGTGTGGCTTCAGGCTTACGTAATTCAGGTTAAAACCAGAAATAACTTGGTAACCGAATTTACCAAGTTATTTTTTATTTATTTCTTGTATAATCATTTCAAAGATGATATTCTAGTTAAAATAATAAATTTAAATAAATATTTTGTTTAAGCGAGGAATTCTTATGTATAGCATTTATACTAACTTTTTTGAATCAACTTCCTCCTCAAGTTACTCTGATCAGCTTGAGTGATTTTGGTATGCTTTAAACAAAATAAAAAAGATTAAACCGAATTCACTTTATTTAATGAACTATTGAATAAACTGGATTCGGTTTTTGTTTTAAGGAGGGTATCTTTTATGGAAAAAGAAAATAACGAGCTCAGGCGGTCATTAGGCTTTGGTTCAGCAATTTCAATTGTGATTGGGACTATCATCGGTTCCGGAATTTTCTTCAAACAAGCTTCTATTCTAGACAGTGCCGGGTCATCCACCATGGCGATTGCCGCCTGGATTTTCGGTGGTGTCATCACCTTAACCGCTGGATTAACGATTGCTGAAATCGGTGCACAAATGCCATATACTGGTGGACTTTATGTCTATGTCGAGAATCTGTATGGCCGAATTTGCGGTTTCTTGGCCGGTTGGATGCAAGTTATTGTCTACGGTCCGGCGATCATTGCTTCCGTGGCTGGTTTTATGAGTATCATGATCACCAACTTGTTTGGTATTGACGCAAAATGGCGCATCCCCGTTGCATTGATTACGATTATCGCCATTGGCTTGATGAACTTTTTAGAAAACAACGTTGCTGCAGCCTTTTCGGTAATCACGACAATCGGCAAAATGATTCCTATTGCGGCGATTATCATCTTTGGTTTGTTCTGGGGTCATCAAGATGCATTGGGCCAAACAGTCAGCGAAGTTAACCGTTCAACTGGCGGTTTTGGTGTTGCAGTTTTAGCAACCTTATTTGGTTATGATGGTTGGATTCTGATCGCTAACTTAGGTGGCGAAATGAAAAATCCGCAAAAATTACTTCCTAAGGCAATCATTTTAGGTATTAGTTCTGTATTAGTAATTTATACTTTGATCACTATTGGTATCTTTAGATTTATTCCTGCTAATATGATTCATAGTCTCGGTGAAAACACCACTTCATATCTTGCAACTAAGGCCTTTGGTGAAATCGGTGGTAAACTTCTTTCAATTGGAATCATCATTTCGATGATGGGGACTTTGAACGGAAAGATCATTACTTTCCCTAGAATTGTTTACGCGATGGCACGTCGTGGCGACTTACCATTTTCACGTCTTCTTTCATACGTAACTCCAAAAGGAAAATCACCAATCATCGCCACGGTCTTCATCATCATTCTTGCCACAATTATGATGCTCTTCTTTGATCCGGATCACCTTTCAGATTTATGTGTATTCACTATCTATTGCTTCTACTTGATGACCTTCTTCGGTATTTTCATTCTAAGAAAGAAAAACAACAAGCGACCATTTAGTACGCCTCTTTATCCTTTAGTACCAATTGTTGCAATCGCTGGTGGTCTTTTTGTACTAATCAGTGAATTGTTCAACGATCCTGCTGGTGTATTGTTATTTGTTAGCATTGTAGTCATTGGTTTACCTGTCCTTTATGTGGTTAAGCGAATGGATAGTAAACGATTGAAATAATCAAAACCCGTCTCAGCATATTGAGACGGGTTTATTTTTATATTCAGGTTAATTTTTATTCAAACCAACCGCAAACAAGGCTATCGCCAAGAACATTGCCAGCTCAGGCACGATCACGTTTATCATACTCAAGTTTCGAATAAGATAAATCGAACAAACTGCTGCGACTGCTAGAGTAACAGCAATGTCTTTTATCCTGACTGCTCTTTCTGATTTGGTTACCCAACTAACAATAAGCATAATAATTCCTACAATAAGCAAAAGACCTGCAGTAAACATCAACACTGATGATGTATCGAAATCTTTAAAAACTGGAATTGCACTAATTAATAAAACCAGACCAAAGACGATGAAAACTATGCCAGCGTTGAATAAATTAAATGCTTCATGCCTATTTCTAAAACTGAAGAAAGCTAAAAAAGCTGCTACTAGTGTATTTATAAGTAAAACTACCCACATTTTGTTTATCCTTACTTGTAATGAACTTCTACCTTAGTATGATATGGCACATGATCATGAAGCCACTTTGCATCCCTCACCGACAAACGAATACACCCGTGACTTGCGGGAATTCTCCCCAACTTATGAGTTTCGCTTGCTACAAACTCGTTTGACCATTCATGCGTTGGCACTGAGTGGAACAAGTACAATTGACCAATCCAACCTACTGGATATAATGCTTCTGAGAAACGATGTGGATGATATGCATTAGTGTGGTAAGTTCCTCTTGGCGTTAAACTTTTACCGTTCACAATTCTACCAGCAGAACTATACATGGTATAAAGAACTTTCTTACCGCTTCTGACATAAGTACGATTGCCCAGGATAGACACGCGCAAATTCAAGTTCTTTACTTTGCGCAAATTGGGATATGCTTTCTTAGTTTCACTAGATTTTTTCCAGTAAGTTCCTGTCATTTTACGCATATCAGCAGGATCCCTATATGGTTGAAAATCTGACTTCTTCAGTTTTACGACAGTGACCTTAGTTGCCGCATCAACTGGATGAACTATAGTAGCAACAGGCAATGCCAACAGTGCAGCAGCTATAGCAACTTTAAATTTTGTTCTCATTTCTATCTCCATTTCAAAACAATTTAGCTATATTTTACTACACTGAAAAAGTATTAATGCTTATCTTTAACATATTTAAAGAATAAAGCCCAGATAATAATTGCTACAATCAGTAAAAAGATAAAGGCGTGCTGTGTACCAATGGCAGTTGGCATACCAGCCTTTGAATGAAACGCATTTTGGCTCACAGCAACGATTGCGGAAGTAACTGAAGTACCAACGGCACCAGCGAATTGTTGAACAGTACTCAAAATAGCATTACCTTGGGTAACCCACTTTTTATCAATACGGCTAAGAGCATAAGTCATAACATTGCCAAGGATCATGCCCATTCCACCCATGTATAAGATGTAGACTAACATGATGAAAATGTTGGACATGTTTCTAGAGAAAATGGCAAAAATGGCTAACTCAGAGATCATCAGGTAAAAGCCTGCTAAAGTTACGTTTCTTGCACCGTGCTTATCAAGTAAATTACCACCGATTGGCCCCATGATTGCGCCAACTGCACCTGCTGGCAACACTAATAGTCCAGCAGTCATTGCAGTGCTGTTGTTGGTTAATTGGATGTAGTTCGGAAGCAAGAAGGCATTACCAAGTGAAATCATTTGGATTAAGAAGAAGCCAAGTACTGTTGCGGCAAAGTATTTATTTTTGAGTAAGTCTAGTTTGAGTAAGGGATGCTCCAGCTTCTTAGTTCTTTTAACCCAAAGGATTGCAGCAGCTGTTGATGACGATCCCACCAAAAGTTGGTCCTAGTGCAGGAGCAGCGCCCGTGATCAAGTTGCCTACGCCCATCATTGTCCCAATCTTTGACTTAGGAACTTGTTCCAAAATGATGTTGAACATTAGTGGTAAGGCAATCCCTGTTGCAATTCCTTGAATTACTCTACCTAAGAGTAAGAAAACAAATGATGGCGCAATTGCATCAACGATAAGTCCTAGCAGAAATAAAACGTTAGCTGTTAAAAACAAATTTTTCGTTTTATAACTACTTTTTAAAATCGCAGAGATTGGCACAATAATTGAAATTGCCAATAGATAAATTGATGTCATCCATGATATGACATTGGTTGAAACACCAAACTCCCTCATCAATGTGGGAAAGGCAATGTTCATGGATGTTTCAACGATAACCCCACAGAATGACATTAATCCTGTTGCAACTATCGCCGCAAAAACTTTTGCAGGAATTTTATCACTTGATTTAACCATTTTTAATTACGTTCAACACCTTTCTAGTAATTTCTAATTCTTCATCAGTAAAGTTAGCTCTTAGTTTCAAATCATCTTGCTTCATATACTCATGAATTTTTTGAACTAAAGCTTGAGCTTTCTGTGTTAATTTAACTAATTTTTGTCTTTTATCATCTGGACTAGCAATTCGCTCAATTAACCCTCTCTTCTCCATTCTTTGGACCATGATGGTCGTTGTGGAGCGACGAATATCGAATTCTTGCTCTATTTCATTTTGACTAGCCGTGTAATTAGGCATATTTGATAAATAATCAATAACGGACATCTGCGTGCCAGTAATGTTTAAACTAGTGGCAAAGTGATCACGTTCTCGTTCAATTTGTGTTATTGCCTGTTTAACTAATTTCTTTATCGGTTCCATTTACTACTCCCTTCATTTGTGTTAGGTGTCTAACATATAATAGATCTGTTTTTGTTAGATATCAAACAAAATTATAATAAAAAAGAGAATTCATTTTCGAATTCTCTCTTTTTCTAACTAGAATAGTTTTATTACTTTTGCAGTTTTATCTCACGGTCAAACATGCTTTGCATTTTTTCACTAAAATTGTGAGCAATAAATACGATTGTAGCCTTGCTTTTTAGTAAATCTTTTAAAATAGAAATCGTAGCATTTTGATCAATAGCGCTCGTTCCTTCATCAATCAAAATAATATTACTGTCATGAATTTTAGCTCTTGCAAGTACTATTTTTTGACGTTGTCCACCTGAAACATTTAATCGATCTAGGTTGATCTCTTGATCTACTCCTTTTTTAAATTTCTGAATATCTTTTCTTAAATCAACTTCCTCTACCATTTGATCAATTTGATCATCTAATTTTGAATTAAACATAGTGATATTTTCAGCAATCGTAGCAGGAAATAGTCTTGGCTTCTGAGCAATGTAGCCTATTTTACTTAAATCAGGATTTACTTCTTGATCACCTTTATCAAAATAAGTGATTTTACCAGTGGTTGGTTTTAATTCACCTAAAATCAATTTGAATAAAGTGGATTTACCTGTTCCACTATCACCAGTTAATAATACTTTTTCACCCTTCTTTATTTCAAAATCAGGAAAAGAAAGACTCTCTCCATTAGGAAAATTTAAACTCAAATCTTTAGCAGCAAATGAAGATGGAGCCCCAGTATTACTTGGCTTGTCATTTTCAACAGAAACACCATCTTCAGCAATATGTTTGTTAACAGGTTTTGTTGATTTAATTAATCCTCGATAATTACCTAAATATTGCAGACCCATTGTCATATAATATTGCAAATTTTCAACAGTGGTAATTGTACCAAAAACAACAAGTTTATTCGTTATTAAAACAGCAGTAAATGAAAAGAGAACAAGCAATAAGACATTAGAAACTAAACCGTTCATTACAGCTAACTGTTGATTGGTCTTAGTTTGTCTTACTTTTGCTGCTTCAACTTCCTTGGCACTATCATTCATTACTTTAAATAACTTACCACCAGCAAGGTATCTTTGTAGTACGTTCAAGCCAATAAGCCACTTTCCAATTACATCCAAATATTTTTTAGTTGAATCAGAAATATCTGAAAAAGCTGACTGCATCTTTTTTTCTAACAATTTAGGTAGATATATAGATATTCCAACTAATACTATCGTTACTAGTAACAGACTCCAGTGAATCAGGAGTAAGACAATTACAGAAAATAGAATATAACCCACCATTTGAATAGAGTTAAAAACTTTCATTAGATAATTGTCATTAGTGTTCTTGATATCAGTAACTAATCTATTTTGCATTGCTGCCACTTGATGATCTTGTCCATCATAATAGTAATGTTTGATTATATCTGATCTAACTTTATGGTTGTATTCTTGAATTTGTTTGGTGGCTAAATATACGGCAAATGATTGTCCTAGTCCACCTATTCCTAAAATGATCACTTCAAAGATAGTTAACCATACCCATGGCAAAAACTGACGTTTAGACAAAGCCGTGATTTCATACATTAAAACATATGATTGTCCAATCGCTGTTAAAGGGATCAAAATATATGAAATGACGGCAAAAATAAAACAAAGTGGGTTTGTTTGATATAAAGCTTTAATCTTCATGATTTCCTCCCACTAAATGAATCTCCCGATCAAACATATTACGTAATTCTTGATCAAAATTGTGAGCAATTAATATTAATGTTGCATCTGATTTCAGCAGTTTTTCCAAAATCTTTTTAGTAGCCATACTGTCAATTGCACTGGTTGCCTCATCCATTAAAACGAACTGACTATGATGAATTTGCGTTCTTGCCAAAATTACTTTTTGTTTTTGACCACCTGATAAATTATCCGTATCTAAGTTTACATGCGTTGAAGCACCACCAGGGAATTTAGCTAAATCATCCTTTAGCTGGACATCTTTGACTACTGATTCAACTTGATCATCCAATTTGCTATTAAACATAGTGATATTATTTTTAATCGTATCTGGGAAAAGCACTGAATCCTGAGCAATGTAGCCAATCTTACTTAAATCAGGTTTAATTGGATGACCTTTGGAATTTTTAAATAAAATTTTCCCCGTCTTTGGCTTCATTTGACCCAAAATTACTTTAAATAAGGTAGATTTACCAGTACCACTATCTCCTGATAAGAGTATCTTTTCGCCACGTTTAACTTGAATGTCAGGATAACTAATCTCTTCGCCTTGGTCGTATTTAACTGATAAGTCTTTAATCTCTAATTCTGCTAAATCCGGATCTGATTTTTCATTGGATTTAGGTACAGATTGTTCTAACTTTTTTATCTGATCATTAACTGCTTTGATGGACTTAAACTGAATTATTGCTTGTTCATATACAAAGAGTGCGTTAAAGATTTGACTAGCGAAACTAGCTGCAACTAAAGTTGCACCAATTGACAGGTTGCCTTGAAAAAATAAGATTCCAGCCCAAATTCCTAATAAAGTCTGTGAAGCGACATTAGTAAAATCACTAATAAATACAGAAAGAGACATTGTTTTAGCGCTTTGAATGTTACTGTCTTCAAAGCTTTGATCAGCGTTACCCATTGCTTTAAAAAGTGCTAAAAATGAGCTATATCTTCTTAACTCTTTCATCCCACCCATCCAATAGTCGATAGCTTTGAGTAATTTACTGTTTTCAATAGAAATTTGTTCATTAGCTTTAATAGTAGCCTTTTCCATAATCTTAGGTGTAAGTAAATTAATCACAGCCAATACTACAGTTAAAACTAACAGGCTCCAGTTTAATTGAAATAAAACGCCAATAATCATAATTAATGAAAAACTATTGCCAATAATAGTTTGCAGGGGCATAGCGTAGTTATCTGTCAGCATATCTAGATTATTACTAAGATCATTTTGCATTTCTGCAACAGACTTACCACCTTGAGCATAAAAATGAGCCACAATTTTTTGTCTTAATGAGCCTATATATTCTTGAACTTGTTTAGAGTACATAGTTTGAACAATTGCTTCAAAGACAACACTGAGTACACCCATTAAAACCATAATAAAGAAATAATAAAGCGTATTTTTAAGATTGTTCTTAAGCAAATAATCTGCAGCTGGCTTATAAAGATACCCAGACATAGTATTAGCTACTGCAACTAAGAATAGTAATACTATAATCAAACTGAATCTTTTTCGATTGCTTTTAAAAAGGCCTTTTAGGTTCATACTTCCACCCACTTTTGTTTTTATGCTTATACAAAAAGTCTTTAAGTTGATTTAATTATATACCATAAATATTAAAAAATAAGATTTTTGTTAAAAATAAAGTAAGATAATAAAATTTATTAAAAAAGGATCTAGCACTTTAAAGTACTAGATCCCCGTTAGTAAAGATAATTTATTTAATTAATACTTTTAACCGCATTTCTACCTGAAAAGGCAGCATATCCTGCAGTGCTTCCTGGCAAAGTTACGGCATAAGTATCACCAACTAGCATCCCTGCTGCATCATTACCTATTGCAAATAAACCAGGTACAGGATAACCATGACTATTCAAAACTTGATTTTGATTATCAACCTTTAATCCGCCAAGGGCACAAGCCATACCAACACCTAACTCAACAGCGTAATATGGACCTTGCTCTAATGGAGTCAAATATTCCTTGGCCTTACCAAAATCAGTATCCTGACCTTTTTGAACTAAATCATTGTAATGCTCAATCGTATCTTTCAATTCAGGCAAATTTAATTTGGTTGCTAATTCATCAACGCTATCTGCTTGAGTTAAAAACTTAACGTGTTGTTTCAAGTATCCACTAATTTCATCCTTCAAATTATCTAACTTATCTGGTGAAACAGGCGAATTGCCAATCTCCTTATAAAGACCTACATTAGCAAGATGATCAATCGTGCTTTGATCCAAAATTGAAAAGACTCTTGCCTGAGTTAAAATTGCATCCCCTGCATGACACATATTGTCGTTAACATCTTCATTAACAAATCTTTCACCACGTTCGTTAACCCATAAAATTGCTTCTTGAGTAGCGGCTACAGCTAGTTGTGAAGCCATGTAGACAAATGGCGGACGAGTTTTATCATAAATAGCACCGCCACCATATTGAATGGCGCCCATCCGGTATTGATCAGCTCCAACTTGCCAAGCAAGTTGCATCCCATCACCAGTGGATTTACCATCACTAACTGACATTAAACGGCTAGTAAAGTTAATGTGCCTTTTGACCAAAGCAGGATTATCAACATAACCACCGGTTGCCAAAATTATGTTATTGGCTTTAATCTCTCTTTCTTCACCGGTAGCTTCATCCATCACAATTAAGCCAGAAATGTGACCATTATTCTTTAGCAATTTTTGAGCACTAAGACTAGTTACTATCTCAACTAGATTATTCTCTTGAAGATGAGATAGAAGAACTTTAATAGCAGCATGACCACCACCTTCAAAAGTATGAATTGTTGGCCAACTTTTACCTTGCTTACCTACTTTGGCAAACTTAACTCCTAATTGATGTAACCAATCAATAGTATTACCACTATCATCGATATATTTCTTTAAATGTGGAGCGCTAGCTTCATAGTGAGAATATTGTAATTCATCTTGTAAAAGTTCAACGGGATCAATGTTAATGTTCTCTTGCTTTTGCAAATATGAGTCAACACCCATAGCACCTTCAACATAGTTACCGTCGCCGCCAAGACTACGACCTTTTTCGATAACCAAAGTGTGCAAGTTTTTCTCTTGTGCTGCAACAGCGGCACATAAACCAGATAGTCCTGCACCAACAATTACTAAGTCATATTCATTATCTTTTGGAAACATATTGTGGCCTAGCCTTTCAAACCTACTGAAACACCACCATCACTTAAGATAGTCTGGCCTGTCATAAATGTAGCTTGGGTAGCTACAAAGACATAAACTTTAGCTACCTCTTCAGGACTTTCCGCACGTTTCATTGGTACTGTTGGTAAAATCTTTTCCAAAAAGCCACCAGCATTCAAAGGAGTCTTGGTTAAGCCTGGAGCTACACAGTTAACGCGAATATTCTTATCGGCATAGTCTACTGCAGCTGCACGAGTCATACCAATTACACCATTCTTGGCAGCATTGTAAGCACCCATACCACCAGGATTATAAATACTACCTAAGGCACCAGCGTTAACAATTGAACCTTCTCCTTGTTTCAAGAATTGCTTGATTTCAGCTCTCATACAATAGAAGGTACCAAAGAAGTCGACATTAACAGTCTTATTGAAGTCTTCATCAGTTAGTTCAGCAAAAGGCTTTAAAATACCGCCACCGGCGTTGTTAATGGCATAGTCAATTTTGCCAAAATGCTCAACTACTTCGGCAATACATTTATCAACAGCAGCTGATTTAGAAACATCTGCAACAACTGGCCAAATTTTGCCTTTATATTCAGCGTTCATCTTTTTGGCAACTTCTTTAACTTCTTTTTCGTTGTAATCAGCTAAAGCAACGTTGGCTCCTTGAGCAGCAAATTCCTTAGCAATCGCATAACCAATTCCTTGGGCAGCACCAGTAACAAAAGCAACTTTATTTTCCAACATCGTAAAAAACCTCCTATTTATAAACTTTGACGAGCTTCTTTAGCAGCAATCCAGCCGGAAACAAAGGCAAAACCGTTAGCAATACCTTCATAACTTGGATAACCATCAGAGTACAAACCATTTACATTGTTACCAACAATATAAAGATCATTAATTGGTGAACCATCTTTCCTAACTGGTTGACAATTTCGATCTACATTAACTCCGTTAAGTGTACCTAAAGTAGCGCAGTGTTCAACAATGGCATAAAATGGACCTTTTTCAACTGTGAAAAGCAATTCATCAGCTGGCTTTAAGAAGACCTCATCTTTCTTATTTTTAACTGCTTGATTGTATTCTTCTAAGCTCTCCTTAAATGCATTAACTGGCAAACCAAGTTTTTCAGCTAATTCTTCAATCGTATCTGCTTTAACCACCTCACCAGTTTCAAGACAAGCATCAAAATCACTTTGAATATTCTTAAGTGGTCCAACATCGGTTCTTGGAGTTTGTCCTACTTCACAGAATTGACGTTCAAAAGTATCTTCCAGCTCAACTTTGTTTTCTTTGAAATGGTCCAACGTTGCTTGATCGATGATGACATAATATTTACCACCAACGTTGTGAGCTGCATTAGCCCAGTTAGCAAAGTCATATACAATGTCTTCATTAACAAAACGATTACCAGTATGATCAATCCATAGAAGTGGTAAATTAGTCAAAGTTTCAACGCTACTATCACGTTTCATTGGATTAATGTTTTGACCAGGTGCACAGCCATGAGCAAATAAGACTGGAGTATGGTTTGAATCAGCACCTAACTTTTCGCATAAGCGAATACCGGTACCATCAGATTTATGCTCACCTAAGTTCAAAAGATTGTCATAATCTGCATAGTATTTTCTCATCATTTCTTCGTTGCCAGGATAACCACCGTCAGCGAAAATGACTTTTTCTGCATTAATCCGAATCTTTTGATGATCTTTATCTTCCGCAATAACAGCTTTTAAGTGATTGTCTTGATAGTCCAAATCAATAGCTGAAGTTTCAGTTAAGACTTGATTACCCTTGCTTTCAAATTTGGCTGGCAACTTGTCCCAATTGATCATTTTGTCTTTAAAATCATTGAACTTGTGATAAACCAATGGATCATGTAAATGGGCTTTTTGCTCGCTCTGTTCAACTGTTACAGGAAGACCCATTTCTTTCATTCTTTCGATGTTTTGACCCGAGTCTTTTAAGAATCTTGAAAGCAATTCTCCGTTTACAAAGTAATGATTATAAGATGTTAAGCCTTCGAAGGCGTCTTTATAGCCGTATTTAACATTTTTCTCTTGTTGTTGCTTAGAATTAATGGCAAAAACACCGTGGGCACCAAATTTTCCAGCGCCACCAACTTTATCGCCACGTTCTAGCATAATAAAAGGAATATCGTTTTGGTATAATTCATAGCCTGCAGAGATTCCGGCAGAACCAGATCCTACTACAACTACTTTAGTAGTTAGCTCTTTCATAATTTTCCTCCTATTCATTCATCACTTAAATTGTAAAATGAATCACAAGAAAGCGCTAACACATATAAGTTGCTAGTAATAACTTTAACTTATTGCCTTTTTAATTAATGCTTTAAGGTCTTTATTAGTAGAGCTGATAGCTACTTCAATACTAAAATTATTCTTTAGATGCTCCGGAGAAATCACGTGTATGTTTTCACATCCTGAAGAAATTTGAAATGTTTCAGGAACCATAGCAAAACCACCCTTAAAATTGACATTGAGTGCAGCTGCGGAAAAGCTATTAACACCCTCAATATTTTTGTAAGACCATCCATTTTGTTGGTAAGCTTCTATCATTTTAGTTTGAATATCTGAAATTCCAGTAGTTTGCCAATACTGCAAATAAAGTGTAGAAGCTTGAGCTAAAGCCTTAGGTGTAGTATTTTCTAATTCTTTTTTGTTAAACAGCAACTTAAAGCTAATTTTACGTAAAGGAAAACTCTCTATTTTGGCGTTATTCATGAATGCTAGTTTAAAGCCAATTAAAGCATCATAATTACCTTGCAATAATCGTTCAATACCATTGCCTAGTTCTTCTTGATCAAAAGTCAGTAAATAGTTAGTTGAAAGTCTTTTAGCAAAGTCTACCGCTGCAGCTTCTAATCCTTGTAAAAAGTGAATTTTAAGAATCTTAGTGGGATCCTGATCAATATGATGCCAAAGTTCATCGTAAGAATATAAGATTATTGATGCTCGTTGATATAATCCCTTGCCAAAAGGCGTCAACGAAAACTCTCCGTTTGTACGATTAATTAGTTTATGTCCAATTTCCTTTTCTAGCTTGGAGATAGCAGAACTTACGGCAGTTTCTGAAACGTAATTACGTTTAGCTGCAGAAATAAAGCCATGAGTTTGAACAACATCGACAAAATATTTTAATGGCATTAAATTATAATTCATTGTTTTTTCCTTATTATTTGCAATCTGTCTTTATTAATCAATTGTAAACAAAAAATCCCCATTAAAGGGGACTTTTTAATACTATTATTTATTACTAATCAATTGGTGTGCCACCATGTTCTTTTGGTAGTGACCTAATAAACAAATTGTAGCAAGGATCAAAGCTAAAACACCACTGACAACAAAGACATTAGTTGCACCATGGAACATGTTAGTTAATGGGTTAACAACGAATGGGCTGATTACACCACCAATTGGGTTAATTGCTTGGTAAACACCTAAAGCCATAGAAACACTCTTCTTATTAACTACTGTAGAAATAAGATAAGCGAATTGTCCCATAGCTACACTCATTGCAGCACCAACGAAGAAACTACCAATAAGAGCAGTTACTAAAGAACTACCGAATCCAATGAGCAAGTATGACAAACCATAAATAAAGAATGCCAATGCAATAGATGAAGTTCTAAATTTCTTACCAATTTGTCCAACTACAAATCCGCAAAGAAGACCACCAATTAAAGAAATAGTAGAAGTTAAAGCAGCTTGTGAGGTTGAGCCCAAATGCTTTTGCACGATAAAGATAGCAATATTGTTGTTCAAAACATTATTTAAAAGCATTGTACAAAATGCCCATAATGCTGAATAGAAGACATATTTGTTGATCTTGATTTTTTCGTTTGAGCCCTTCTCTTGTTTTTCTTCTTCATTAACTGGTAATGGCTTAAATGGAACCAAGCAAAGAACAACTATGAAGACTAAGACTGCAAATAAGTAAATCCAATAGTTATTTACCCAGCTACTACTTGCGGCTAATTGTCCACCACCCATGATGAAAATGATCCCACCAAGGTTAGTAAAGGTAGTGGTTAATCCCATCGTAGATTGTTGTTCCTTAGCTGGTAACATTTCAGAAATCAAAACTTGGGATAGGTTAGTACATGCACCCTGCCCTAATCCTACTAAACAAGAACAAATAACTAAGAAAACAAAATTAGTGTGATATACCAATGGTAATAAACCACCTAGACCGGTTAACCCGATCATAATCAAAGTTAAAGTCTTAATATTAATTTTAGAAGCTGTTAGACGCCCCATTAAAAGTCCAGCCAACATCATGAATAAGTTAGGAAATGATGTTAGCATTTGTACGCCAGTATTACTTAACGCAAAGTTCTTGGCTATTGCGGCATAAGATGGAGTGATGGCTAATGCAGCCATACCCATTGAACTGACAGCTAGCACACCTATTCTCGTTTTTGAGATATATGATTTATTTGCTGAGTCCATAATTTATACCTGCTCTCATTACTTAATATCTTCGGAAGCTGCTAAACCAGCTAATCTACCAGAAGTCCATGCAAAACCTGAAGCTAAACCTTCATATGCAGGATAACTTTGACCTTCATAATAACCACCAGCGTTAGCACCACCGGCATACAAACCTTTGATTGGCTTAAAGTTCTTATCAAGAACACGAAGATGATCATCAACACGAACACCACCAACAGTTCCTAAATATGCAACTTGTGCCTTAATAGCGTAAAATGGTCCTTCTTCAACAGCAAATTTCATATGAATACCACTTTTACCAAATTCAGTGTCATTCATCTTCTTAATACCTTCATTGTATCTTTCTACAGAAGCTACTAAATTTTCATAATTGAAGCTAGCATTATCAGCTAATTCCTTTAAGGTATTACCTTTATAAGCTACTTCACCTTTGACAGCTTCATCAGCTAATTTAACAAAGTCACCAGGCTTAGTAGAACCACCAGGACCAGCTTTAGAAACTTCCATTTCTTGTCCATTGGTATAAGCATCCAAAGTCTTCTTATCAACTAGGATGTAGTACATCCCACCGACGTTGTAAGCTGCGTTTGCCCAAAGGACAGTATCATAAACTGTATCTTCATTAGTAAATCTACGACCATCTGGATCAACCCACATCAATGGAGTTAAAAGTACTCTAGTTAATGGATTATCTGAGAAACCTGCCAAATGCTTTTTAGAAGTGTTTTGAGTAACTTTAGATTTAGCAAGTTGTGCAGCGTGAATTAAAGCATGAGAGTCAATGTTAACACCGCCGGCATTTTCAAGAGCAGTCATACCTTCACCCATACTTGGTACACCAAGTTTTCTTAGGCGATCAGTATGCATTAACTTGGCAACGCGTTTTTCATCACCACCGAAACCACCGGTAGCAACCACAGTTGCTTTAGCGTTAATCTTGATTTCGTTACCATCTTTATCCTTAGCAATTAAACCTTTGACAGTACCGTCTTCATCTTGGATTAACTTTTCCATCGTAATTCCAAACATGAACTTAACGCCTTTGTCTTCAAGTGATTTTTGAATTCGAGGATAAGCTTCATCTTTATCTTGGTACATATGATATGATCCACCAGCATATGGATTACCACGGTGAGCAAATTGAGTAGTATTAGCAGTTGGGTTTAACTTAATACCCATACCCAAGCTTTCGAGTTCTTCCAAAGTTGGTTTGGCATTTTCAACTATTCTTCTAGTTAAAGGTCCATTGTTAAGATAATGGTTATATTCATTTAATTGCTTAATAGCTTCTTCTGTACTTAAATGTAAGCCTTCAGCTCTTTGTTCTTTAGTATCAATTGCAAAGAAACCACTAGAAATACGAGTGTTACCACCGATTTGATCTAATTTTTCAATTGCGATTACATTTAAATTATTTGATGCAGCAGCATCAGCGGCAGCTAGACCAGTACCACCAGTGCCTGCGACAACAACATCTGTAGTTAATTCTTTCTCCATTTGAATTACCTCTTACTTATCTTTCCATCTGTTAGCGGTTATATAATATCGTTAATAGTTGTACAATGACATAGTAAAAGTTATCTTTTTATTTGTGTTCAGTTAACTTGGAGAGATAGATGTTATTCTTTAAAAGCTATTATGACGGTGAAATAATAGATTATTTAGCTAATGATAATGAAAATTCTAGTAGTGAATTATTTCACTTTGAATTTGTAGAAGCTTTATCGCCTTGCGTTCTGAAAGCTGGTAGCAGAACTATTACTTTAAATATAAATGATATGGTGATTTGTCAGCATTTTAAGAATGTCCAAATTTATTCTAAAAATAGTAAAGATATTTGTTTACGTCACTGTGCAATCGACTTAAAGTACCCTGCTCCACTTAATCAATACCTGGTGGCAGATAATCCCCTCATTCATGATTTTATGAATGATAAAATTAAGGATTTAAGATATGTGGTTTTTACCAATTTAGATAAAAAGATATGTCATAATTACATGAATTTGCTAGAGATTTTTTCTACCAGTGATCAAGATACCTATATTGATTTTCAAGCACAAAAAGTGACTGGACTAATGTTCACCGAACTATTGCGTGATCATCGTAATAAAATATCAAAAAATCAATCAGATTTTCCTTCTGCTGAAGTTAAGTATGCCAGTAAATATACTCAGTCTGGAGCAATTATGACTTATATTACTTCTAAAAACGGCAATGTTACTTTGGATCAAGTCGCTAAACATTTTGGATATCAGAAAAATTATCTATCTCGACTTTTTCATAAATTATTCAATAAAGACTTCATTCACTTCAGATTGATAATTCGGATGAACATTGCCTGCGAGCAACTTAAATTAACTACTAAAAGTATTGAAGAAATTAGTGCAGAATTAGGTTATAAAGATGTGTCTACTTTTACCAAACAGTTTATTGAAAGTAATGGCATTAAGCCTAGTTTGTATAGAAAGAATAATACTGAGTTTAATATTTTTGAATAAAACAAAAAGTCACTCATCAACTTGAGTGACTTTTCTATTAGAAGAAAACCCTAATTCATATATTCAATATCTTGCTTCGTAAACAAGTCATAGCAAGTACAAGAGAATTCAAAATATGAAATTCTCTTTTGAATTATTCTTTAATAAAAATATTTTGTACTTGTTTCAATAGATCATCAAATTCAGATGATGGCTTAATATGTCCGATCACTTTTCCATGTCTAGCTATAAAATCATATGTAAGCATTTGAAAAAGCAATGCATCCCCATTGGTATTACTAGAATAATCTAATACATAAAATCTAAAAGGATCATTTTCAATACGATTATGTGTAATTGCTAATCCAATAACTAAACCTGACTTTCTAATGTATTGATAGCGACTTACCACGAGAAAACGTCTTCTTATGTTTCCTTGCTCAGGATTGTGTCCACCCATTTCATGACCAGCATGTGGCTCAGCATCTACCATGATTATATCGCCTTGATGTACATTAATCTTTGTCAATATCTAATTCCTTACCTATTGGTGTTACCTCGCGAGGATTGTACCCTAATTCTTTATACTCTCTCTTAATTTCAGCTTCATAATCATAATCATCATATGCAGGATCAGACCATAAGTCATAACCCTTTTGATTAGTTCTTTTATATACTAAATCCCCATTTTTTTGTAAATCTACCGTAAACTCAGTATTAACGGGAACATTAAGAGACTTAGGAATAGTTAAAACAATCGAGTTACCCTGCTTTCTTGCTTTTATAACCATTTTGAGCACCTCCTATATATAGTAGTATATATCGTAATTACCGTGAATACAACGATTACGACAATCGTAACAAAGAATCCTCAGTTAATTATTAATCAACTGAAAAATAAAGACTTTACGTGTTTTTATTATTAATGGATGAATGATGTATCATATTGAAAATGTATTTTACAATTAAGAACTAATCTAATTCATATATTCAATATCTTGTTTCTTGAACAAGTCGTAGCAAATCAAGTCCTTTGAATCCAAATCTGCCTTATGCATATCTACTGCATTGATCCGGTTATTGTCATAAGTAGTGAAGTACAAAATGCCTTTATCCAAGTTCATACAATCAGAATACATAGTGTATTCATAGCGATTGTCTTCTACTTCATCCAAGCCTTTAGGTTGTTCAACAGAATGCAAAATGTGGAAGTAGTTAGTTACGTTTTCTGCTTCATCCTTCCCCTTAGGAGCATGTGACAAAACGAAAGCGACTTTAACAAAACGAGAACTTGAATCCATACCACCAGGCAAATGGTGAGTACCAAGACCTCTACTGTACAAGTTGAGATCGACATTAGGAACTAAAGTGTTCTTAGGATTATGTGGAGTAACATCGGCATAGTCACTCAACTTGATCAATTGATCTGGAAATTCAGGATTGTTAGTTAAAACATGAACTGGATTGTCGTAAACGTGCAAACCTGACTTAGTGGATTCAACTACGATGCTCTTGCCAGATTTATCACTTAAAATCCAGTGCAAGTCAGCTACAGGTAAATTATCTGAAAAGCTAACGTTTAAAATACTTGCATCAGCTAAGATTTCCTTAACATCATCGGTAGTTTCGCAGTTGCTTAACAAATATGGCGTTAATTCAAAAGAAGTAATATTCTTCTTACCTTCCATCTTTGGGAAGTAGTGATTAGGACCTTGGAAGTTTAAACCAGCAATACCCAGCCCCTTTTCATTAATAGCATCACATAAAAGTGGATAATCATCATTAACCACGGAAACACCGATAAAAGCGTAGTGAGACTTTTGCGTTGGCAATTCTCTGTATTCAAATTCATAGTTTCTTGGTACGATAACTACCTTTTGACCATAAGCAATTTCATAATCAAGATTTCTACCAAAATAGTGATCACTTGGACTATAACAAATTGATGTACACATTTTTTGTACCTTTCTATAACTCAATTTTGTATTAACACTTGTCATTCTACTACTTGGTAACAATTATTTAAAACTAATAAAATCATAGGCTTTAGCAATTATTATTTTAATGAATAAATGCTTCTGTCTGCTCAGATGGTCAATTATAATTATTATAAAAAATAGGAAAGGAAATGATAGATATGCCCCAATTGACCAAACGTGTCACGATGATTGAACTGTTCTATGACTTGGTGTTTGCTTACATGATTTCGCAAGCAACAAGTCTAATTCACCATTTGAGTCATGGGACAGTTTCACCAATTTCATTTTTGATTTTTGCAGTAGTTGTCATCGTGTTCATTAACTCTTGGATGGTTCAATCCGTTTTTACCAATAGATTTGGCTCATCAAGCTGGACGGATATTGCCTTTTACTTTGTTGATATGATGATTTTACTCTACATGACAAATTCATTTGGCAATACCAGTTCCGAAAATATGACTACATTCTTTATGGCTGCTAGTCTTTTATCACTCACCCTACTTTTACAGTATTTGATTGTTTATTTCAAAGCAGATTATCAAGCCGATAAAGATATCGCCAAAGTTTTCAGTGGAATTTTGTTATTTAGAACTTTGACTTTATTGATTGGTGGTCTTTCAAATGCTGGTTGGGCCAGATTAGTTGCCTTTTTGGGATAATCATCAGCTGGATCTTACCAAGCTTTACAGGTAAATATACTAAGAAGCATCCGATTATCTTCTCTCACTTACTTGAAAGATTGACTTTGCTGATCATTATTACGTTTGGTGAGACGATCATTGGTATTGCTGATTACTTTAAGCCAAGCAACTCAATTTTTGTCTTCTTTACTGTTGCTAGCTTATTCTTTGCTTACATCGCAGAGTTCGATCACTTAATTGAAGAAAAGAAGACCGGACAAACTGGTAATTTATTAATCTATCTTCACTACTTTATTTTGTTTGGCCTGAGCCTGATCACTGTCTCATTGAAGTTTATTAGTGAAAAAGAAGCTAATTCATTGTTTGCGATTTCTTGTTTGTATGGCGGGATGCTTCTCTTCTATATCGGTATCACTATTGCCATTACCTCCAACAAGCCCCAGTACAATTCAATTAATAAAATGAACTTGATTGGTTGGATAGTAAGTAGTTTATTGATTGGTTATGCAATCAGTTTGCTTAACCCAAGTTTATTTATTGTTGCTCTTTGCAGTGCGGTAGTTGGCATCTTCAACGCTGGTATGAAAGTCAGAGTTTTGTATCAGCGCTAACTTAAAATAATAAAAGTGCGCCAGAAATTAGTTCTGGCGCGTTTTTTATTGGCCTCATTCATGAATTAAACAGGTAGTTGTCTTTTTTAAAAACACATGATATTTTTAGTTACTAAAAGTAAGCTAACAATATTCTTAAAGAAAAAATTTAAAGGAGTGACCTACCATGAATGTAGAATTAGGTATTTCAACTTTTGGAGAAACAACCCCACTTGAAAAGACTGGCAAGGCAATCAGTCATGACCAAAGAATTAGAGATTTAGTTGATGAAATAGTTTTAGCAGATAAATTAGGCATTGGTGCTTATGCAATTGGTGAACACCACAGAAAAGACTTCGCAGTCTCTGCACCTGAGATAGTTCTAGCAATGGCCGCTTCAAAGACAAAGCAACTTTCTAGTGCAACGACCAACTTGCCAACGATTAATTCAATCAGAGTTTATGAGCAATACGCCACAATGGATGCTATTGCTCCTGGTCGAATCGAAATCATGGCTGGACGCGGTTCATTCACTGAAGCTTTTGACTTATTTGGTTATGATTTAAATGATTATAATGACTTGTTCAAAGAAAAGCTGGATATGTTGTTAGCAATAAACAAAAACGAAATTCTGAATTGGCCTGGTGGCAAGTTCACACCTAAGGTAGATCATACTGGTATCTACCCTCGCCCTGAGAAGCCTTTACCAATCTCACTAGCTACTGGCGGTAGCCCTGCGTCAACGATTCGTGCAGCTGAGATGGGCTTACCTATCGTTTATGCAATTATCGGCGGCAAGATGGAACACTTCGCACCTTTGATCAAACTTTACAAAGCAGTTACGGAAAGAACAGGACAAGATTTAAGTAAAATGCCAATTGCGGCTCACTCATGGGGGTGACTCGTTTCTACTGCATTTACCAATTGCTTCTATGCCACACGAAGATATTATGAAGGTAATTGAAATCTACGGTAATGAAGTGGTTCCGAAGGTTAAAAAGCATTTTAAAGATAAAGAAAATAAGAAGAAGCTCTTCTCTTTTAAATGGAAGAAATAGGTTGAAAGATTAAAGTGTTAAGTTTAAAATATCTTTTAACCTTTATTTGGAGGTTAGTGTAATGACAACTAACGAGAAAATTATTGCTCTAGTTAAACCAGAATATTTGAAGAAAATTCCAAAGATCTTTAGAAAGCATGCTACTGATAATACTTGCAAGTTAATTGCTAGAGAACATTCAGAGTTATACAAGGCATTTGAAGATGGTGAACCAACTGATAGTCAAAAACAAGAAATGACTGATTTGGTTAATGGCATCTTTGAAGAAAGAATGAAGAAGCATAGTATGCTTTAAGATAATAGATATGAAAACGCCGACGATCTTTTTAGTGAAGGTCATCGGTATTTTTCCCTAGCAAAAAGAGCCTGATATTATCAGACTCTTTCACGCTTATTCGAGATTTTATATTATATTTACTTCTTTGCGGCAGCTTCTGCTTCAGCAGCTATATTTGATGGCGTTAATTTAATTCGATAAAAATGGGGAAAATTAGAATAGTTTATAAACTGTTGTCCATCTTCAATTGACCAATCATGAATTCCAGCATCCCCGGTAATCAACTTAACATTTGATCCTACTGGTAGTTTAAGAAAAGCTTGATATAATCGCATAATCATTCCACCATGACTAACTATTACTATTGTTGAAGCAGGTTCATTCTCACTAAGGATTTTTGAGAGAACATACTCGGCCCTCATTCTAAATTCAAGTTCACTTTCTTGCTGATAGTGCGATTCATGTATTGCAGTTGATATATTGGGATATTTTTCGTAAGCTAATTTATATTCTAACCCCGCTCTTAAGCCATTATTAAATTCCTGCAATTTATCTTCTTGAATGACTTTAATATTAGTTTTCTTCGATATGTGCATTGCTGTTTGCACTGCTCGTTTTAAAGAACTTGAATAAATCTTATCTACTTTGTAGTTCTTGAAAATATACTCTGCTGTTCTTTCTGCTTGTTCATGTCCAAATTTTGTTAAAGAATAATTTGCAAGACCTTCACATACTTTCAATATATCGGCTTCACTTTGACCATGTCTGACCACTAATAATCGCATAGATTGTCCACCTCTTATCATCATTAAATATAGAATTCTATAGTCTTTTCAATATTGCAAGACAAATATCTAATCCTCGACGATGTGAATCTGTACCACCATCCCGTGGATCATAATCTTTTTCATTTGCTAAAGTATCCGCAGTAAACAAGATTTGCGCAAAATCCACTTTTCTAAATTGAGCACATGCAGCTAATGCAGAACATTCCATTTCTACTGTACTGGCACCTAATTGACGAAATTGTGCAACCTTCTTAGGTGTTTCTCTAAAGAAACCATCTGTTGTCCAAGTCGTTATTTTGTCATACTTTAGATCAAGTTCGTCAAGTCGTTCTTCTATTCTGCTTAAAAACTGAGAATTTAGATCAACTCTTAGACTATCTTCTAAATAATGAAAAGAAGTTCCTTCATCTCTAATAGCTTGAGTTGGAATAAATATCGCATTTTCGGGTAGATCAGTAATTGCTCCTGCATTACCAAAAGCTAGTACTTTTCTAACACCATAAGCAATTAACCAATCTAATAATTGTGTAGCGGCAGATGCTCCAAGTGGTGCTTGACATAAGGTGAAATATTTACCAGCACTTTCGATTTCATAAACATTAGGTTGAAAAGAAATTGTATCGTAGCTACCTAATACTTTGTGCGGAATTTCTTTCAAGAAATCATCAATGTCTTCTTTAGGAACAAATGCATAAAGCAATGTCGAATGAAATTTAAAGGGTAGATTTTCATAATTTGGTTCAATGACGGCTTTAGAATTACTATCTTTTTGTAAAATATATCGCTCTTCCTTCATACATACTCCTTATTTAATTTTCAAAAAATTAGTTATTATCTTTAATAACTTTTTCAACAGCAGGAGCGATCAAGTTCTCCTCTAATACCATATCTACAGAATGATACGTCTCATCGATACACTCATCCCAATATTCAATATGCTTCTTATCAATGTAACTATCTGATTGTTCTACTGTTTGCCCATTTTCACCTTGTACTGAATACCAATAGAAGTACGTGTAACCGTCTGCATTTTCCTCTTTAAAAACACTTTCGACATACATCTTTTCATTTTTCATCGTAGCAACGGTATCTTCATGATGGCTATTTAAGAAATCCATCCATTCCTGTGCTTTTTCTTCTTTACCTTTTCTAATTCGAAATCGTGTTAGCTCAACTCGAACCATTACTTACTTTACTTCTTTCTATTCTAAATCCAGTACCAAGACAATTTCTTCTCCATCTTTTTCCCCGTTAGGAACAAAACCAGCATCTTTATATAATTTTTCTGCATAATCATTCCCAGGTACGTAGGACAAATATAGTTTTTCACCCTTACCTAGAGGCATTGTTTTTACGTATTTAATAATTTCATTTAATGCCTTTTTGCCTAATCCTTTGCCCTGGTATCTTTGATCAATCATAAATCTCCATAGACAATAATTATTACGGGCTACTTTTGGTGCTCTTTCCCAATCAAATACATTAAAGTTAATCATCGTAAATCCAACTAATGTATCTTTTTCGTATACAGCGAAAGTTTCAACTTTTTCATTTTCGTTTTGTGTAGCATAAGCTTCCAATAAACTAACCGTATTAGTCGCAACATATCTTTTTTGATTTTCCTTAACTTTAAGATTCACAACGTCCCAGATATTTTCGTTAGTTATTTTTTTGAATTCCATGTTTACTCCCCCTTAATAAAATGTCCTTCACATTTTTAATTTATTTATATTCACATTAATCATTTTTTTATTTAATATTAATCTATCATAATTTTATATTTTTACAATAGTAAATGAGGATGGTTGAATGAAAAACAGAATCAAAAATATTCTTTGGGCGATTGTTTCAATAATCGTGATTGGAATGTTAATATTTGTAGCCTATTTGCGGATACAAGCTCACGAATATGGAGCTCTTATCTGGAACATATTGGGAATTATCATTTTGCTAATTGCTACTTATGTTTATTTTAGGGATGCAATTAAAAATACTACTAATGACAATGTCGAAGAAGATGCTGAAGCAAAAAAGATCGAAACAAATTCTAAAGCTAAATCGTTAGACATCATAAGTAACCTTAGTTTTTGGGGTGGTTTTGCATTGATGATTTATGCTTCAAGTCAATTTAAAGAGAATCTGCAATTTTCATACATTCTACTTGCTATTTCTTGCACTTTAACAGCTATTTGGTTGATCACGTTAGTAGTAACAGAACTCTTTTATATTTTTAAATATGGTAAAGAATAGATGATACAGAAGAATAAATTATTAACTTTAGAACCTTTTAATTCATATTATTTAAAAAGTATTTGGAAAGATGGTTTTTCAAGTAAGGATTCTGAATGGGCTAAGTGGAATGCCCGATATTTTGATGACTACACACCCTATTCCACGTTTTCGAATTTTAAGCACAGTTCGATTGCAGAGTATTTATTAAGTGATTCTTGTAAATGTATCTGCGTAGAAAAAAGAGCTATTGGGATGGTTTCAAAAAATTGGATTGATAAATCAACTAGATGGCTTGAGATAGGGATTGTAATTTATAATTCAAATTTCTGGCATGGAGGAATAGGAACTCAAGCTCTTAAAATGTGGATAAACGAGATTTTTACCTGTTATCCCGAATTAGAACATATTGGTTTGACTACTTGGAGTGGAAATAAGCGAATGATGCATCTCGCTGAAAAAATAGGGTTAAAGAAAGAGGCACAAATTCGAAAGGTTCGTTACTTTCAAGGGGAGTACTATGATAGTGTAAAATATGGAGTTTTGCGAGACGAATGGCATATGCAGTATAAAAATTGATATTGTAAGACAATGCAATAATATCTGCCTACCTTATTTCCTTGAACACGATAAAATAAGACCGTAGCTCATAAGAACTACGATCTTTTTATTTATTTAAGTCTTAATTCAACTGTCGCATCAGCACATTTATCTGAAATCATCATGTCGATTGGATATTGACCATGGTATTTCTTCAAATATGCTTCAGTTACTGCAGAAATCTCTGCTGGATCATCAACCGAAACATAGTCAACGTCAAAGTTTTGACCATCTAATTCAATGCTTCCGCCATTCTTAATTCCAGATTGATACCATTTACTTTCTTTGCCCTTACCTGCTCTGAGATAAACCTTGTCATCATTGGTTACAACCCAAATTGGATTATCTTGAAATGATTTACCTTGATCATCGTTTGGATGATTCTGTACAGTAGCTACTTCATTAAGTTTTGCAAGAACCTCTTTATTCCAAGCCATATTCATTACTCCTTTGCTTTCATATTTGTTAAATCAAGTATAAGTGAGAATATATTTGGTGTGAAGTACCTATTTATTTTGTTTATTTATGCATAAAAGGCATTGATTTATAATTAGGACTAAGTAATAAAGAAAGACAAAAAAACTATGCAACTATTCCCTAAAAACATCAAATACACAAACACCGAAAAAGACGTCATTCATTACATTGAACACCACATTAATGACATCGATAATCTAACAATTACAGATTTGGCTAAAGAATCTCACACATCCAATGCCACAATTATTCGTCTGAGTCACAAGGTCAATTGCAATGGCTTCAAAGATCTAAAGGTCAAAATTATCAAAGAACGCGAAAACAATCATTATCTTAATAACAACGTAGCTTCAGTTTTCCCTTCTCACCTATCGACGACCCTGCAACTATCAAAAACTCCATAGCTAACTTATACCTAAACAGTGTGACTGTACTGCGTGATCAAATTGATACCTCTAAAATCATGAAGGCTGCAGAGATGATCATGGATTCCAACCGTGTGTTTATGTTTGGTGTCGGTGACACTGGTATTACTGTCAAAAGCTTTATTAATAAGGTAAATAAATTGAATATCTTTCCAATTTTTGCCAATGAAAATGGCGAAGAAGATCATATTGTTAGACGAGTTAGACCAAATGATCTTGCGGTTTTTACTAGTTATGAGGACTATGAACGTGAATTTGGCTATGAAATAAATGAAGCACAACAACATTGTCAAACCATTTTGATCACGTCTAAACCTAATACTATCTACAAGGATAAAGTTGATTTACTGATTACGATTCCGAGCGAAGAAAAAGAGAAGAAAGTTGCGACCTTCTTCTCTCAATTTGCGTTTGAATATGTATTTGATTTGATCTTTGCCTTTTTGTATAAAAATACAATCTTGTAATTACTTATCAATGTGTCCATTTATTTGATACGACTTGTCAGTAAACTGCATCACTTCGAAATAATTACCATCTGGATCATGTGACCAAAATTGCCAGGTTTCAGATGGACCCTTAGTTGGCTTATCACTCATTAGTGGTAGGCCTTTTTCTTTGAACTCCTTAAAAGTCTTATCAATATCGTTAACTGTCAATGCAAAGTGATTCAACCCTGTACGATCATTCCACTCTACATCGTCATTCTGGGCTTCACTCTTAGGAAACATCTCGATGAATTGACCAGGACAGATTTCAAAATAGCCATACATGATCCGTTCGGGATGCTTTTGCGCAATCTTTTGTTGCTCTGGACGATCCGGTCGATTAAGGTATTCACCATATTTAACCAAAACTAGATTTTTGAAGCCAAGTTTATTTTGATAAAAATCTACCATTTTATCCCAATCTTTGGCTATGATGTTTACATGCATCAATGAATTAAACTTTATCTTTCTCACCTACTCTAACTTTAAACCAGCACTATCAATGGCTTTTTGAACAACTTGCATTACTTGATCACTATGATCTAATACTTCTTTGTCTTTTACTAGATCATGATCATCAATCATCTTTTCAAAAGCTCTAAATTCTTCATATATACGATGAGGATATACTTTTTCATCAATGTGAGTCTTATCTTGATCCTTGAAAATATCAAAGGAATCCATCACATTGGCTGGACCATCAACTTGAATAGTGCCTTCATCCCCTTCAATTAATGAATTAACGGGGCAGCACAATCCTTTGCGGCGATCAAGACAGCCTTGAAATTGCCATAATCAAGATTAAGTACACCGGAAGTGTCGATTCCACGTTCAATGTTGGCCTTATATTCGACACTCTTTGGCATCCCTAACAATCCCACTATAAAGTGAATGTTGTAAATGTTCAAATCCATCAAGGCACCGCCACCCTTTTTGGGATCGAAAACTGGCAAAATTTTGCCTTGCTTGAAAGCATCGTAACGGTGAGAATACTGCGAGTAGTTCATTGAAACAATTTTTATTTGTCCTAGGTCACTTAAATGGTCTTTTAACACTTTATAGTTAGTCAAATATTGATTGGTAATCGCTTCAACTAGAATCAATTTCTTTTCTTCGGCTAAATTCTTAAGTTTTCTGAATTCATCATACTTTACAGTAAATGGCTTTTCACAGATAACATTTTTGCCAGCTTCTAGAGCCTTCTTAGTAAAAGCATAATGCAAAAAGTTAGGGACAGCCACATAGGCGGTGTCGGCTGCAGTCTCCTTTAGTGCTTGATCATAATCAGTAAAGCATTCTTCAATGTGATATTTATTTTGATATTCTTTCATCTGATCAAGATCGTTAGGTGTACCAGTAATGCCAACAATGTCTGTCTTCGGTAAATCTTTGGTAATTGGTAAAAAGTCACTAACAATAAAACCTGCACCAGCAATTAATAATTTCATGATATTCGTCCTTTCTTTTGTTAATTCTATTGTCTGTTCTTTTCAGATCAAAAGATATAGGAAAGGAGCAATCTGGTAATAAGGTTCAATAATCAGGGGAAATGGCTGAACTTAAGTGAACTTTTTTACCGGAATTTCTTTTATAAGTGAAATTACAAAGACCAATCTTACTCAAAATCTACCTTTTTCACCATTCTAGCTGGGTTACCTGCAACCATCACATTATCTGGTATATCGTGAATCACGACTGAACCAGCCGCAACTACTACATTATTGCCGATCGTGACGCCAGGACAAACGGTAACCTTGCCACAAAGCCACACATCGTTTCCAATAGTGACCGGCAAAACCTTAGCCAAATGATCACGACGCCCCATCGCAGTGACTGGGTGGTTAACGGTGTAAATATTAGTGTTAGGTCCAATCCAGACATTATCACCGATTGTTACTTTACCAACATCAAGTACCGTCCAATTATAATTTGCTAGGAAATTATCACCAACGTGAATGTTCTTTCCATTGTCAAACTTCCAGTCACTATGAATGACTAAGTTCTTGCCTGCAGAACCTAAGATCTCTCTAGCTTTTGCTTCTTGCTTATCGGATTCAGTTTCAGGAATTGTATTAAACTCTTGTGCCAACTTGGCTACATTTAATTTTCTTGAAGTAATTTCTTGTATGAAAAAATGTGGTATTTCAAGACTGCCATTGATGCAGGAACTGAAGATATTCATATGGTGCCTTCCATTGACGGAAAACGTGTTATGCCTAAGATCCACAAGCAGTATCAAGAAGCATTAAAGAATTGTCATGATATTAATGAGCTGATTAGGATTCAGAAACAGTCAAACAAATAAACCGAGGATTTTGCATCTCCGGTTTATTTCATTTTATTCAAATAAAGTCTGCCAATTAGGATCCTTGCTTGCCTTGAAACACATTTCGATTTGTTCCTTCGTATTTCGGTCAAGTGATAGCTTAGGCAAATTATCTAGTGCAAAATAGTCACACGCATCGGTTTCATCATTTGACACAAATTCTCCACTATTTTCCTTACATAAGTAAAAAATCTTCGTCACATTAGTAGCTAAAATTGGTTTATTATGATGATTTCTATCTTGCACCGCGATCAATTTAACCGGCTTCACAATTCTGCCTGACTCTTCTTTTGCTTCTTTAACACAATTTTGTGCGGTAGTTTGATCGTAATCATTCCAACCACCTGGAAGCGACCATTCCTGAGCCATCCTTTCTCTGACCAAAAGAATCTTGGCATCCTTAAAAATAGCCGCTCTGGTTTCAATCTTAGGTGTCTGATAACCTTCGTCCCCCTAATGACTTGTTATAAGCAGTTGAGCCCGTTGGAGTTGAAACACAGAGTCCATCACCATTGAACCTTTCAAATAGCTGTTTGTTGAGGTAAACATCAGCCTTAATAGTTTGAATACTTCTTCTAAAAGTAATTTCATTTAAACCTGTTAAGACAGTCTCTTCTCCATTTTCAAGCGTTACAGTAGCTTGAACGAGAGGATCTGCGGTCATCGGAATCTTATCTTGGCTCAAAGTTTCGATGATTTTCTCAATTGTTAATTCATGCCAAGTATAAAAACCTAGGTGACCAGTATGAATACCAACAAAACCAATATGATCGATCTGATCAAAATACTTATGAAAAGCTGACATCAAGGTTTCATCGCCACCGATGGCAATAACTATATCAGGATTTTCATCATCAATTTGGAGAACACTCGAAGCTTCAATTGCTTCTCGCAATTTCTTAAATACGTTCTGCGTTTTTCCCTATTGTTCGCAATAATTGCAATTTTAGTCATAGAAAATATCTCCTTCAAGTACTATCTAGTAATGTAATCCAAAATTGCAAACATTACATCCTTGTTTTCTGCTGGCACACCATGTGCAATGATCTCACTAGCGTTTTGCTTCAAAGCGTTGTTATCATCTGGGTATGAACTATCATTAATGGCAATTTCACGTAAGTTGTCTTCCATTGGTTCAAAGTGGAATTGCAAACCGACGATGTTGTCGCCTAATAAAAAGCCTTGGTTTTCAAGCAAGTCACTTGAGAACAACAACTTGCCACCTTCTGGAATTGCAAACATTTGTTGGTGCCAGTGCAAAGCAGTCAACTTGTCAGGGATGCCTGGAATTTCATGATTCTTCAAATATACAGGAGCCCAACCTACTTCCTTGTATTTAGCATCTGAAACTTCACCGCCAAAGGCCATGGAAATTTGTTGTGCACCAAAGCAAGCACCGAACATTGGCTTGTGTTCTTTGGCTAATTCCTTGATTAATTCTCTTTCTTGCTTGATCCATGGGAAGTCGTCGTTAGGACTCATTGGTCCGCCCAAGATTACCAACATGTCGGTTTCATCTGCAGTTGGCAACTTGCCAAAAGTAGCTGGATGATATACGTAAAATTCGGCGTTGTGTTCATTAGCCCATTTTTCAATTGAACCTGGACCTTCATTAGGTGTATGTTGTAAAACGTTGATTCTCAAAATCTATCCCTCATTTCGATATCTTTTTACTATAATATTTTTAGTTCATTATACACGTGGAGGAAAAAATGTGGCTAATAATTTTACTTATTTTGTTACTGCGTCCATTTATTAAGGGTACTTTCGAATACGAAAAGATCACGCGCAAAGAAATGGTGATTCTGCCAGTCTATTCTTTGATCATGATGCTTTTATCCATTGATAAGGATATGAATGGGCAAAAAATTTTACTAACTGTTTTGCTTTTAATCCTTGGTGTATTCATCGGTTGGCTGCAAGCACGCGGTATAAGTATTCAAGACAATGGTGAAACTGATAAATATGGTAGACCGATAATCAAAATTAAGAGAAATTGGCCATACTTAGTCGGTTGGATTTTCATTTTTGTGATTAATATCAGAATCCAAATTTATTTTGGCAAACATGTGAACACCGAATCTGTCTCATCCGATCTAGCAATCGATTTGCTTAAGGATGCGTCTACTGCCGTCTTTATGTTTTGGCATACTGAATGGTTTGTTTGGGTATTGACTGTAGCTACTACTCTGGGTTATCGAATGAGTATTCTCAGAAAATGTCCTAAGATTAAGCAAGCAGTTGGCGTTAAAGAAAAATGCAGACAAGTGTCTGCGCAAAAGCAACTTAAGAGAATGAGCAAAGAAACTACAGAAGATAAATAAATTTTATATAACAGAAAAGAGTCAGTATTTTTGTACTGACTCTTTTTCTTAATTATTGTGGCTTTCACCTATGAAGACCACTACTCCAAAAATAAACGCGATGATTACAGTGATAATCCAGCCTACCATAGAAAAATGTGATCCGGCTAAAAAAAGCGGGAACCGACAAAAATTAGTGCAACAATAAGCAAGATATAAATAGTTGAAATTGTAACTTTTAATTTTCCATATTTCGACTTTAATCGATCTTTGAAATGTTCTAATACTTTATCACTGACAATATAAAATGTAAGTATCGTTACTAACAAAACATTATATAGTGATACATCTTTGGGTGTAATAAAATACAAGATCCAATAGATAATCAGCAAACCGATCATTACTACATAGCCAGTAATATTGATGATTTTGTCGATCTTCGGCATATTTTTCTTTTTAGTATTCTCCAGTTCCTAATAAAGCTAAAAGAACTAAAAGTGGGAAAAGCCAATTTCCGTCACTAAAGATACTCAATAACATATTTCTATCCCTTTTATCTCTTTATTAATTAAATTTGAGTTTCTTCAAACTGATCGGCCTTTTTATTGATAATTGAAATCAGTTTAAATTGATCATCTTTAAACTCAATCTTAGCAACTGATGCATTGGTAAAACCAATTTTAAAGACCTTTTCAATATCGATACCAACGGCGACAAGAAAGTTAAAGATTGCACCTGCATGAGAAACCACTAGGACGTTTTCATTTTCTTTGTTTTCTCTACCAATCTTCGTCATCGTATCAAGCATTCTCTTTTGAACCTGATCTGTATTTTCTCCACCATACTTCACGAAGAAGTCACCATAAGGAACAGGTGGATTCAAACGCTCATCTTCTGCTTCAAATGAACCAAAGTATTCTTCCTTCAATCCTTTTAAACGTTTATAAGGCAGTTGATGATCTGTAGCTAGTTCCAAAGTATCAGATGCTCTTTCAGCAGTTGATGCATAAGCTTTATCAAATTGCTTTCTTTAAAATAGCGGCCCATTTCTTTTGCTAGGTTAATCCCTTCTTCAGTCAAAGGCGAATCAACCCTGGATCTTATGCCATAAGTTAAAGTAAGTCTGGCCATGGCGCATTAAATAAATCGTAGTCATAAGTCTTCCTTTCAAAATCTTCTTATGATTAGATTAGCACACCATACAAAAAAGGAATATACCAAATTAATTGGTGTATTCCCTTTTAGTTTACTTACCCTGTTTCAAAATAATATCTGTTGGCTTAATATCCTTACCAAAGTATTGTCTTAATTCCTTGTTGTAATCTTCGACAAAAAACCTTTCCTTATTTAATTTGGTAATTTCTCGATTAGCCCAGCGAAGTAGTGAGTGGTTACCCTTCTTAACAGCTGGCGAGATGTATTGCTTAGGTCCAATACTCTTAATACCAACGGTGTACTTAGGATTTTGCTTTACCCAAGCATAGAGGTATGAGTTATCATCGGCTAATGCTGCCCCGCGACCATTTTTAAGCGCGTTGAATTGCTGCGTCTTTGAGTCAAATTTTAACAAGTTGACATTGCCTTGCTTTGTGAAGTAATTTTCTGCAGTCGTACCCTTAGTGACGATCAACTTTTTATTCTTCAACTGACTAGCCGACTTAATTGGTGCACTCTTTGGTGAAATTACCCCAACTGAAACTTTCATGTATGGCTTAGCGTAATCAACGACTTCTTTTCTTTCTGGTGTAACTGTGAAGTTAGCCAAAACGATATCAGCTTTATTTGAATTCAAGGTATCTACACGGTTGTTGGCGTTAACCTGGACAAATCTGATTTTTACGCCTAAGTCCTTAGCCATACGGCGAGCCAAGTAGACATCGTAACCTACACGCTTACCGTCGGAATTAACCCAACCATATGGTGGCAGGTCGCCAAAAACGGCCACTCTGATATAACCACGACGTTTGATTTCAGAAACACCATTTTGACTACTCCAGCGACTAGCTAAAGTACCACTATTTAGTCCTTTTTGCGTAAAGCCAAAATAAGCAGAAACGACGACTAAAATGATGGCTAGAACGCTAATGATCCAATTAAAAATATTCTTATCTTTCATTTGCGTCCTCCATTAGAAGTCCATACTATCTAAGAACTCACGCGCACGCGCTGTTTGTGGATTCTTGAAGAAATCTTTTCCCGGTGTATCTTCAAGAATCCTGCCATCTTCAAGGAAGAGCACTTCATCCGCAATTTTCTCAGCAAAATTCATTTGGTGAGTAACGACGATCATGGTCATATGGTCTCGGTTTGATAAATGCTCGACGATTTCTTGCACGCCGCGAACCATTTCGGGGTCGAGGGATGCAGTGATTTCATCCAAAAGCAAAATCTCAGGATTCATGGCCATCGCTCTAACGATCGCAACTCTTTGCTTTTGACCACCGGATAATTCTCTTGGATAGGAATTTTCATAATCTTGCATCCCTACCCGCTCAAGCAACTCCTCAGCCTGCTTTCTAACCTCATCTTCCTGTCGCTTTTGCACCTTAACTGGAGCAAGCAAAATGTTTTCCATCACCGTTAAGTTAGGGAAAAGATCATAGCTCTGGAAAACCATGCCGATCTTTTGTCTAAGCAATTGCCACTCTTTAGTAGTTGGATCGATCTTCTTATCGTGGAAATAGATACTGCCCTTTTGATAATCCTCTAGTCCATTCAAAGTGCGGAGCAGCGTACTTTTACCTGAACCAGACGGTCCAAGAAGAGTTAGCACCTCACCTTTTTTAAGATTAAAGTTGATATCATGTAAGGCTTGCCAATTACCGTAATATTTATCTAAATGTTCTACCTTTAAAATTTCTTCTGTCATAATTACACCTAATCTCTATTTGCTGTTAAACGCTTTGCCCAAGCTGATAATGGATAATCTAAAATGAAATACAAAATGAAGATGAAACCATAAATCCAAAAGACGCCTGTTGGGTACTTCTGATTGTTAGCTTCGATAATCTGCTGGCCCACATTAATTACTTCCATAATATTGATCACCATCAAAAGTGAGGTCGTCTTAATGACACGAGTTGCCAAATTAATCGTTGCTGGAAGCTCTAATTTAACTGCTTGTGGCAATAAAACATACCTAAATAGTTGAAGATTACTTAAGCCAAGTGCAAGTCCTGATTCACGTTGACTCTTTGGTACTGATTCAAGTGCTCCGCGAACGATATCACTGAATTCAGCTGCCACCCATAATGAAAATGCTAGAACTGCCATCCAGGTTGCGGACCAGTTAACATGAAATGTTCTTGGCAAAATGTAATAAACCAAGTAAAGCAGAACGATAGTTGGAACTATTCTGAAGAATTCAAGGTATAGTCGCAAAATAAAACGAACAACTTTATTATGCATCGTACGCAGAATACCGAAGATGGTTCCTAGGGCTAAACCAATAAGCAATGAAACGACAGCAATCCAAATTGATGCCCACAATCCAGCAAATAGTCGCGCCAGATTGGTTCCCTCAAATAAAACATTAATTCCCGAATGCACCATAACGAACTCTCTTTTCTAACCAATTCAAAATCAAAATTAATGGAATTAAAATAATTGCATATGCGACTACCAGCATGAATAAGTATTCATTGGAACGGTAATACATCCCGATCAAGTCCATCGCTGTGTTAGTCAACTCTGGAATTGCAATTACTGAGAAGATTGAGGTCTCTTTAATTAAAAAGATAATGTTGGCAGCTAGTGCAGGTACGCTGAGTGCCAGACCTTGTGGGAAAACGACGTATCTAGCTAGTTGCAAGCGATTCATGCCTAATGCTTTGCCGCTGTTAATTTGACTCTTAGTCACACCATTAAAGCCACCGGTAAAACCTTCTGCCATATATGCTCCACCTAAAAAGATTAATCCGATAATGCCGCAAACTTCTGCGGACATCTTCAAACCCAAAATTGGAAAAGCATAATACAAGAAAAATAGTTGTATCAACAATGGCGTGTTTCTAGCGAGTTCTACATAAGCCGTAGATATCTGACTTAAAACTGACACCTTAAAATATTGAAATAGACTGGCGATAATTCCCACTATGATTGAACCGATGATTCCGACTAATGATAGCCAAAGTGTTAACCTGAACCCGGCCATAAACACAGGCATTGCCTGCTGGATAACATTCCAATTCATTAAAAAACCTCCAAACAATACAAAAAGACCTACGAAATCTAAATTCAGCTTAGATCGTAGGTCTTTAATTACTAATTACAAGAATATAGCGTTATTAATTATTGAAGTACGGTATGCTGAATTTTCTGCATGACAAAGAAAGTTGACAGCATTGACAACATACATTAACAACTTGATTGTTAGCAGTTAAATTCAACATGTTTGTACTCCTTTCCCGAACACTTTTAATAAGTAAGCTATTAACCATAAGTAAGTGTAGTTCTCTGCTTACTAATTGTCAACACAATTAGTAAAAATTATTTAAGTGTCTTAAAATATTATTTGCATATTGCTATTACTATATTTTATCTAGTATAATTTAAAATCATTTGAGAAAGGGAGTCTTATGAGAAAACAAAATTTTAGTCTTGATGGCAATCAATTAAAGCTGATCGCAGTTTTTTTCATGATCTTTGATCATATTTATTCTTACCTCTTCTTAGGTGTGTGGCCCGCATGGTTTAGCTTGATTGCCCGCTTTGTCACACCACTATTCGTTTACATGTTAGTCGAGGGATTCTCACACATCAAGTCGAAAGAGATACCTGATTAGAATACTTGAAACTGCAGCGATTACCTGGGCTGGTGAAATAGTTATCAACTTGGCCTTTCATAATGTTGATCCAGTGACCCACAAAATGACGATTTATTCGATTCTCGAAGGAAATAATATTTTGGTAAACATTAGCTCTGTACCTTGGAGTAATGTGGTCGCTTGAATTATTCAGAGAAAATAAGCACAAGATCTATTACTTAATCCTAGCGATTGTCTTACTAGCAGCTAGTTTAATCTTTGAAGGCGGCGTTTACCTGTGGCCGGTTCTACTCATCTTCTACTTTGGCTATCACAAGCCTACGGCTCAATCAATCGGCATCTTCGTTTGGTGTTTGCTCTTATTCATTAAAGCCGTGATGACAGGAATTCAAACCAAAACAGTTTTATACTCTGCATTAACTTTTGATAGCGAATGGATGATGATCTCTGTATTGCCATTTATTTGGCTTTATAATGGTCAACGTGGTAAAAAGAGTTGGATTACCAAATATTTCTTCTATATCATCTACCCTGCTCACTTATGGATTTTGATGATTTTAAGATATTTGTTTATCAAATAGGAATTACAATATTAATTATTATGTAAAATAGCTAGAGCTGTGTTGCTCCAGCTATTCTTGGTTAATTATAAAATGTTTTAGCGAAGAATTCTTTTACTTTTCTGATGATTTCCAATATCTAGTAAAATAAGTTCAAGTTGCTTTGTTTTTTTATTAAATCGGTAATACATTAACCAATCATCGTTATATTGCCTGTCTATATGTAATTCTCTGACATTTTTTGATAAAGAATGATCCTTATGCTTTACAAGAAACTTTTTATCATTCTTGACAATTGCTGCAACACATTTCTTCACTTCATCCATTGGATAATTTTTCTTACTGTATCTTTTAGCAGATCGAATAAATGATGGAGTGTATTTAATTTTCATTCTTTATTTCCTTATCAAAAGCCTTATTAAAATCTTCAAGTGAATCAAACTCGCCTGCAAAGTCACCACGATCTGCCTCTGCTATAGCTCTATCTAATTCCGTCACTGGCTTTAAAGTTAAAGGAATACTCTTTGTATGCTGAACTTCTTTCAAATACATTTTAATTCCTGTGCTTAAGTCCAAACCATAATATTTAAATATAGCAGTTACTTCTTTCTTATCTTTCTCTGGCATTTTAAAGTTTACTTGACTTATCTTTTCTTTTTCCATAGTCATAATATCAACTCCTTACTTTTATTTTATTTTTTATAATAGACAAAGTAAAGAAATAAGCTATATTATTTCTTTACCATTGCTATATATAAAAAGGCATGATTCTTACATTTTTAAGAATTATGCCTTTTCTATTATTTTAACTATCAACCTTTTTATTTCTTAGATTTAACAAGTGAACTAACTAACGACAAGAGAGCTGATAATAGCATCCCTCCAGCCATCAAATACATCCCCATCATCATATTGCCTGTGAAAGTGAAATATGCCATCGCGGCATATAAAATCACGAAAAACAATTTTACCCCAATATTATCACTCATCATTTTTGACTAGCCCCCGTTGTTGCATCATCCATACCACAGCCTTCGGTATCCATACCTGGCATCCAAACATCCTCTGGCTTAATGCCTTTTTCTTCCGCGAAGGCTTTAGTCAAAGTCTCCATATCCATTAAGTGGTATTTCTTAGGATGATCTGGATCAAAGATTTCAATTTGCGCCATCATGCCGGCATCTTCATGTTCAATGATGTGGCAGTGATACATGAACACACCAAGAAGTGGAAATTCGACTCTTAAGCGAACCGTTTCACCAGGACGAACTGGAATAGTGTCCTTATAACCATATTCATTTGGAAATGGTTCATGTCCATTTCTTGAAACAACTGTGAAGTGGGTGCCATGAATGTGGAATGGGTGAATCATACCATGTTCCTTAGTATTAGTGTTAGTTACATCCCAGTATTCAGCTTGCCCTACCTTTTGCTTCATATCGATTCTTTGCATTGAGAATTGCTTGTTATTCATCATGTTGTGTTCATCCATGGTAACTTTGCGAACAGGCAAATCTGGATCGACTTCTGGTAATTTGGGTTCAAACAAAGTGTCAGGAATGACAGAATCGTCTTTTTCAAAATTATGAATTCTAAATTCAATGAGTTTAAAGTCATCAGTATAAAGATTTACGACATCACCTTCATGATAGCCTGAGAAGTCAACCACCACTTGAAGTCTTTCACCAGGCGTAACCATGATCTTAGTCATTTTAACTGGATGTGGCAAGAAGGAATCATCCCCAGCAATTTGCGTCATTACAATATCATCGTCAAAGTGCAAACGCCATTCACGTCTATTTGATCCACCTAAGAATAATAATCTTACCTTTTGGGTAGTGACATCAATATAAGGACGAATCGTACCATTGATCAATGGAGTTTCACCCAAGATGCCCATTGCATCATAATCAGCACGATAATCTAGTTGGTTATCTTTGTGGTAAGTACGATCTTGCAGAATTACTGGGAACTCATCAACACCATAGTTCTTTGGAATTGGCAACTTTGCTTCTTGGTCATCTGTAACAACCACTCCCATTGCTAAGCCCATCCAAACTTGAGCGGCAGTTGATGGACATGGATGAGCGTGAAGCCAAGTTAAAGCTGCTGGTTGGTTAACAGTGAATTCAATCTCTTTTTCTTCACCTGGATATACTGGTGCGTGGCAACCACCATCTGTGATTGGACCTGGGACTTCCATGCCGTGCCAGTGATAAGTAGTAAGTTCTGGCAAACTGTTCTTTAGTTTAACGTGAACATGTTGCCCTCTCTTTAAAACCATTGTTTTACCAAGAATAGGTGCATTGTAACCCCAGGTCTTAGTTGCTTTACCTGGCAGCAATTGAACCTTACTTTCAATTGATTCAATCGTGTACCAAACATCGTTGCCTGATACTTTATCTGGCTTCAATACAGGTGGCACTGCTAAAGGCTTAGCTTCAACACCATCAGGGATGCTGAGCTTTTTGTAGTGAAAATGATTTTTGTCAAAGTCTTCTTCATCAAGGAAGTAATCTGTATAAATTTTAGTCATTTTGTTTTCCTCTCGTTCTTCTTCATTTCTGATCAGCACTAAATTAGCACTATTTTCGGGTGCAATCAACGGCTTAAAATACTGTTATTAAAGCATTTATACCGCTTTCACATTTATGAAGAATTGACGTTATTTTTATCTTCAAGTGCAAATAAACGCTGTCGAGAAAAACTTTTAAAAAGATAAGAAAAACATGTTTTATATTAGCAAACGAAAATTATTTAATTATTTTTTTGAGAGATCATTTTTTGGCTTGCTGGTTATTAATTTTTGCAAAGAAAAAGTCAGAACAGTTTTTGAATGCTCTGACTTTCTTTTTTATCTAAATAAACTAACAATACCACTAATTAAAACAAGTGCTGCGATCCAATAAGCTTGCATTGCTTGGAAGTGGGTCTCGTCTTCTTTTTTAAGGCTATTACTAATTTTACGTCCACGGACAAACACCAAAATTGAAATAATGATCAAGCAAATACCAATAATCACATAAGCGGTGTGACTGAAATGTGTGATTGTCGTTGTGCCTAAAATCATACTCAAGCCAAAGATAATAAATAAAATGCTAAAAGCTATACCAGAGTAAATAATCAAAGAGTCATTAATAACTTTTTTACGTTTTGAATTATATCAAGCAAAATGAAGGATTGAACGAACTTCGATCAAACCAAGCACTATTAGAATAATTCCGAAAACAATCGACTGCCACATATAAATCCCTGCCTTCTAAAACTATTACTTATATTTAACTCAATTATAAGTCTTTTTATAAAAGTTATTAAATTTAAGAGGTTATTGCTTGAATTAAAAAAAACGCAAAAGTATCTAACTTTTACGGTTTACTTCATCAATTGACGTTTTTTAGTGCAATTCTTGTAGGCTTAATATTTATGCTTTTTTATAAAAAATAATTAAAACAGTTGCAAAAACAACTGATAATTGATGCATTAACCTCGTGCATTCCAATCGATGCAGCCCTTTTCATAGGCATCGTCTTTTAGTAAATCCGACAATTTTAATTGATCTAAAGATGGCAAATAATTCTTTTCTTTAGGATATTCTTCCAAATACTTATTGATAATATCTTTAAAATTGCTCTTCATACGTCTTGCCGGTTCTTGATTTTTTAAACGTAAAAGTGATTTGTACACTGTATTGTATAAAAATTCATCATCACTATTCTTTATTATCAGCAGTGAATAATTGTGTGCGGCACGATTCCTGAAATATCGCATGGACTCGATGACCTTTTCAAAATCAGCAAGTGACAAGTCATTCTTAAAAACTCGCTTTAAAATTATTGCTTGCTGTTTATGGTGCAACAAAAAGAAAAAGTTGCAAGCAACGCCAAATGACATTTCTTTTATTAGAACCCATGTGGTAATTTCACTACTGTACAAGTAATTATATCCATCGAACGGTTCAAGATAATTTTCTTTAATTCGACGAATTCTACTTCTTAATTCACCACGTCTGATTACTCTTCCCGTCTGCATAACATGTTTTTCTTTTAAAAGATCCTCGAGTTTTAATCTAGACTCTTGATAAAAATTGAACTTTTTAGCTTTTAGTGCGCTACGTACAACTCTATTATATCGATTAGTGTAGCTTTAAATGTTTGTTCAAATAGTTGCAAGTCAATTAATGCTTCATTTTTTAATCTCTGATCTAACCTTCTCGCTATCGTTTTCAATAAAATGGTCAAGATACTGATAAATAATTTCACGGTAGCCATAAGTTTGGACTTTATCGATAAAATATTCTTCATCATTAATCGTTACTCCAGACTCACGGCAAAAATCCATACGCCATCTAGCTATATCTTCAAAATCATTGTTTGATTTAGTCATTACTTTCATCTCCTCTTGCAAAGAACGAGTTTTTATATTATTTACCATACCTTCTTTATACAACTGATTCTATCTATAATGTAAGCGCAAACAATAAAGCTGTGGAGGTTTTAATTATGAGTTTAAAGAACAATTATGATGTTATTATCATCGGCGGCGGTGCTAGTGGACTTGTCGCTGCTTATGAAGCTGCACACAACAGCCAATCAGTTTTAGTAGTTGAAAAAGGTCATAATTTAGGTGGTAGCGGTAATTACATCGAAGGTGCTTTTGCCGTTGATTCATTCATGCAAAAGAAAACATGCTGACTATCATTTAACTAAAGAAGCAGCTTTAAACGAAGAATTAAACTATTCTCACTATAAGGCTGATACCAATACTTGGAAGCAATACATTGATGGTTCAGCAGATATTATTATTAAATGGTTGAAAGATTTATATGAATATACTTAATAATGCGGTGTCTAACAACTGGATTCTTTGTTCTGCGGAGGACTGGCAAACCGCGCATCCCTTACTTAAATCAAAAAGTTTCAACTGGAATTGCAACACCCAATTTGGCATTATCTATAACGATAAAAGCAATGCAGCTACTAAAAATTTAATCAAGACACTAAAAAAGAATTAATCCGTCATTTGGATTAATTCTTTTCTTTATCTATTAGAAGTTAACTTTATCTGGATCATTAGCCAAACCAGCTACACCATGTAATCCATCAAGCTTAACCATATCTTCAGGACTAATTTCAAAATCAAATACTTCTGCATTTGCCTTGATGTATTCTGGGTGAACTGACTTAGGAAGTGGTAAGAAACCATGTTGTAATGACCAACGAATCAAAACTTGTGCTGGAGACTTGCCATAATTTGCGGCAACTCCTTTAACTACATCGTTACCTAACAAACCACCTGTACCAAGTGGACTGTAGGCTTCGTTAAGCATATCGTATTTCTTATTTTCAGCAACAACCTCAGGTTGTAAGTCACTTGGGTTTAAGAAAATTTGGTTAACGACAGGCTTGATTTCAGCATTTTCCATCAATGCATCAAGGTGACGCTTTCTAAAGTTAGAAACACCAATGGCACGAATCTTACCAGCTTTGACAGCTTCTTCCATAGCTCTCCAACTTTCTGAATTTAATTCAGCCCAGTTGTCGCGCATGTTAGCTGGATTTGGCCAGTGAATCAAATACATGTCAAGGTAGTCAAGCTTTAAGTCAAGCAAACTTTGATCAATTGCTTTCTTAGTCTTGTCATAGCCGTGATCAGCATTCCATAGCTTAGTAGTGATAAACAATTCATGACGATTAATGCCACTCTTTTGAATTGCTTCACCAACACTATCTTCATTGCCATAGGCCTTGGCAGTATCAATGTGACGATAGCCAGCATTTAAAGCTGCTAAAACTGATTCCTTAGCAACTTCACCATCTGGCGTTTGCCAAGTACCAAAGCCAATGATCGGTATCTTAACACCATTGTTTAACGTATAAGTGTCTTGTAAAGAATTAAATTTCATTAGTTACTTATCGATTTCAGGAGCTTCATTAATCTCAGCTTGCATCATCCAGATTCTCTTTTCGATATCCGTATGACAGCTAGTCAAAATATCGTTGCTACCGTAGTCCCCTTCTTCATCACTAGCTTTAATTCCTTCTTCATAAAGCTTATCTAAATAGCGATAGCCGGCAATAATGGTCTTGAATCTATCTTTAGTCGAAATGCCCCATTCCCCAGGCTTGTCTTCTAGTTTAGTATGTTTCAATACTTCAGATAAACTTGAATAAGGTGACCCATCAATGGTAATTAATCTTTCCGAAATTAAATCTCTTTGTTCATCAAGCTCGTCCATAACATCGTCGAGGTATGGGTGAAGTTTCAAAAAGTTTGGACCTCTCATGTACCAATGCTGTTGACGAGTAATCATGATAAGTTGAGTTAAATCCGCAACTGCTTGATTTAAAATTTCTTTTGTTTTGGTATATTTCATATAAAGCCTCCTTTAAACCGCTTTCTTTGATTGTAGCATCTTTTTCTTAAAAGTACTAATAATTCGACCTAAAACAAAAAGACACTTCTTAAAAAGTGTCTTGAATATTAATCTTTATTGGTTAATCTAATTCGATTAGGGAAAATAAATGAAATCACTGGAATAATCAGATACAAAATCATTGCTACTCTTGGAATATAAAGAGACATGATTATCAAAATAATATTAATAACTAGATCAAATACGCTTCGTATTACAAATGATTTATTCATAACAATTCGCATTATTTGTGAATCCTTCACCGTCTCTTTTGCCCCAAAATATTGAGTCAGAATTTCAACTACTTTTGCAATTAAAAAGACAACACCAAAGTTCACTACTGCAAAAGTCGATGTTTCAGCCATGATCCATTTGGTCATCACCGGAAAAAGAGATAAATCCACTAATAGCATAAAATCCATAATTGCTACAGTTTTTGTTGGTCTAAAAATATAATATGAAAACGATAAATGCAGATCATAGCAAAAATCAGCAACTATGAAGAAAGTAATTAAAAAGACAGCTATATCACTCAAAAAGCCTTTATAATGAACCTCGTTGATAGCTGGCAAATGCTCCCTCAAATTTGCAGGCTCTTCTTTTTGAGCAGCTTTAAATTGCTCTTGCATATCAGCTAGTTTTTGCTTTTCTTCATCAGAAAATTTATCCAAGGTAATTTTAAAAATAATGATGTAAAGATTGTTATTGTAGCCTCAAAGTTTAATGAGATTGTTACCCATCATTTAGTTGACGGTGCATTGGCTACCCTTAAGCAATTTGGAGTAAACGAAAAGAATATTGATGTTTATTGGGTGTCTGGTGCTTTTGAAATCGGCTTTACCGCTAAAAAGATTATGCTTAGTGATAAATATGATGGCATCATGACTTTAGGTGCTGTGATCAGGGGTGAAACTGATCACTACAGTATGATTATTCAAAATGTTACAAGTGCAATTATGCAAATTAATTTGGAAACCAAGATACCTGTCACATTTGGAATTTTAACAACTGATGATATTGAACAAGCTTGGCAAAGAGCTGGCTTAAAGGGTGGTAATGAAGGTAGTTCTACTGCTCAAACTTTATTAGAAATGATCTCTTTGAATAAAATGATGAACTAAAAAATTATTGTACAAAAAAAGCATCCCAAATTTAGGGATGCTTTTTAGTTACTTTACTTAACACTGGCTAAAGCTTCATCAATTGGTATATCGCCAGACTTCATCATGATAACCTTACCAATAGTATTATCATGCTTGAGGATTTCAGCCAATGTCTTTGTACATCAGGAATTGGGTTAGAAGTTACTCCAGTTACATCTAGACTTATCTTACCTGTACCCTTTTCCTCAGTTAAGTTAGTTGGTTGCAAAATAGTATATTTAAGATCACTTTGGTTTACTAAGAAGTTATCTGCAAAGTACTTGGCAATGGTATAATCTAATATTTGATCCAAGCCATCGATATGCCACTTGTCAGGTTCCAAAGTAAAGATTGAACTAAGATATATCTTTCAATACCAAGCTTCTTTGCTGCTTGCATGGTCTTTACAGCACCATATGCATCTGTTTGAAGCAGATCTTTACCACGTGAACCAGCGGTGAAGTAAACAGCATCTCTGCCTTTCATTAATTTAGCTAAATCATCAACGCTTGAATGAAGATCCATGTGAACAGCCTTAACATTATCTAACTTAATAATATGATCTTCATGACGTGCGCCAGCTACGACAGTATTACTATCCGCAACTAAGTCTTTAATTAATTCTGTTGCAACACGACTTGAACCACCTGCTACAAAAATTTACATAATCTTTCCCCCCTTAGATTCATAGAATATATTAATCAAATTTCAATTCAAATATAGCTTATTTTTAGTAAGTCAGCAAGAATGAGTACTTTTGAACGGTTACTTTTTTAGTTTTTGTAAGTTTGTTTAGGTATGTTAATGAGTGAGGCAGAGATAGTTTATTTTTTATAAAATATTTAGTAACAACCTGCTTTAAAAACTTTTTATATTAAAAAAACTCGACTTTTTGTCGAGATCTTAAATTTATCTGCTTATTTTACTTCCAAGTAATTTTCCGCATTTCTTAAATCGTCAATTGATAACTGACCAGGAGCTGATGTCTTTCCCATTGCACCAAGTTCTGGCATGGTGTAAGAACGCCTTTGAGTTAGCAAGTACGTTCTTCTGCTATTTAAAACATCTTTATTAAGTGCCATGGTAGCCATTGCTTCAGCTGAGTCTTCCAAGGTAATAAAACTCATGGCTTGCTTACCTACTGGGTAGATCAAACCTTTTCTCTCGATTAATTCTGGCAAGTATGGCACTAATGGATCAGCATACAAACTGTTTTTAGCAATTGCATAATTAAGATCAGTACCTGCAAGTCGTCTTGGCAAATAACCGTAGAATGGTGACATCACAAATGGGTTATCTTCTTGATCTGCAATAAAGCTCATCGCCACAAGATTCTTAATACCATTGGTCTTCATCGCAGCCAAGACATTTTCTAGCTCGCCCACTCGATCAAAGACAGAGTAGGTTTTACTTGCGACATAAACAAAGGTATCAATCCCTGCAAAAGCCTTTTCTAGACTGGCACGGTTTTGAAAATCGATTTCTCTAATTTCAAGCCCTTCATTAATCAAAGCAGGGTATTTAGCATTTTTATCTATATCTTTTGCGTAGTAAATGTCGGCTGCAATAGCGATTCCGTATCTGTTGTTGTAGCGAACGTGTTCACGAGTTAATTTATCACCTAATTTGGTAATGTATCCGTATGGCATATTATTTGGTCCTTTCTTTCGATTGATTAACTATAATTTGCCATCAAGATTTATACATTACCAATATCTATTGTAAATGAAAATCTATAGTTTTTCCTTATGCTTTCTATCCAAAAAATCCAAGACAACTGTCTTGGATTGATAAATTATTCTTTTCTATTTTTACGCAAGTATTCAAACAAAATACCCTCACGCAAACCGCAGTTAGAAAAGATCACTTCACTAACCTGCAAGTTACGCAATACTAAGCTAATCGGGATCAAACCACCGACGATCACGTCTGCTCGATGCTTGGCTAAACCAGGAATCTTCATCCGTTCATCTTTATTCATGGCGATCAATTTACTAATCAAGTTAAAGATATAGTGTGGTGGCAAGTGCATCCCGTGAATGTCAGGCAACTCATCAACTTCATCAGTAACCTCTCGTCGGTGAATCTTCGCGATTGTCCGGTTGCTACCGCCAAGTGCAATTAATGGCAAATTATGCACTTGTCCTAGCCAGCGCACCGTTGAAATTTTCTGCCCTGCCGCATTCATTGCGCTATACAAATCACTAGCTGAAATGGTATCAGCTAAGTTATAGTTTTGCGACAAAACGACTGAACCGACTGGAATACTTACCCGTTCTTTGCAGGCACCATTTTGAACCCAAATCAGCTCCGTTGAAGCACCACCACAATCCATGATAATGCCGTTTCTGACCGGCAAGGTATTAACTACGCCAATGTAGTCCAAGTATGCTTCGGTACTACCTGAGATCACCTGCAAGTCCAGTCCAACTTCATCTTTTACTCGTTTTAAGAATTCCGCTTGGTTCTTTGCTCCGCGAACTGCAGCCGTTGCTACCGCTTTGACGACCACATTATCATATTGCGTATATCTGGTTTTAAAGTCTTTCAAAGCTTGAATCGTTCTGTTCATTGGTTCTTCTTTAAGCGTCATTTCTTTGCCCATATTTTCAGACAAACGGACATACTCTCTAAAGTATCCCATGACTGTATAGCCACCATAATCGTCTATTTGTGAAATCTGCATTCTGACCGAGTTGGAACCCAAGTCAATTACTACTAAATTAGTATTAGTCATTTTCTCTTCCTCCTCAGTCTACTGTCATATTCACCGCGCAGATACTTCGTAAAAGCTTCGTAATCTTGTTCTACTTGCTTACTATAAGCGACAGCCCAATCAGCCATACACTTATCAAATTGCTTACTTTCTTGCAAGTAGCCATAAATCATTGCTGCCGTTGGACTTTGACAATGAGCTCGGGCCAAGATGAAGGCACAAAGCGTCGCATAAGCTTCAAAGCTTTCTTCATCCAGCTTAGTGGTATCAATTGAGTCCTTCATATCTCTGAATTGACGCACATAATAGCTGCGGCCTCCTGCTTCAGTATAACCCAAGAATGGATCATAGAAGGTTTGCAAGATGCTTTGACCGGTGATTACACGGCGCCCTTCTTCATAACCTTGCTGTTTAGCTTCTGCCACAGACAAATTAGACAAATCATACTTAGATGGCATTGCTTCTTTGATTTGCAAAACCAAGTGACTACCGTCTCTACCTGTCAGTAAAACCAGATAGCAGCGTGTACCAAAGCTACCAACACCTACGCTGTAACGAATAATGTCAGTCAGTTCAAAACTGCTCAACAGCACCTTTACATCAGGTGAAAGCTTCTTTTGATACTCTTCCATCGCACTAACTAATTCCTGATAAGTTTGATCAGAAATCCGTCTAGCACGTGGTGGATTTTCTTTAAAGACCAGCTTGCCATTTTCTTCAGTCGTAAACTTTTTAACTACCTTATCCGAATTATTCTTTGGTGCCTTATCCGCAATTTTCTTCAAAATCTTGACTAATTGCTTATCATCACTGGTTGTATTAAAGAAATCATTGATGCTGTATGAGGCGTAAAAACGGTCGAGCAGCTTTTGACCAGCCGCATCATTAATTCCGTCTTCATAAGCCTTGGCAGTATTCTTCAATATCTTATAAAGATTATCTGGATTATAGCCGTTGATCTTACCGATTAATTGAGCACTGACCATCAGACGCTTCAAATCGCTCTCCCAATTGCCAACTCTGGTTTCATCAAAGTCATTAAGTCCGAAAAGCAACTGTCTTTCAGGTGAAGCGAAAAAGCCGAAGTTGTTTAAGTGGGCATCTCCACAAATCATCACCCAGATTTTGCTTTGCGTGCTGTGCAACAAGTCATATTCCATGACACCAGCAGTACCACGCAAGAAGCTAAAGGCATTAGCAATCATGCGCTGATGACGCAAAGGCAATAGCTCAGGAATCATTGTATCTTCCTGTGTCTTGATCATCTCAACGGCATCCCGTTCAACCTGTTTAAAAGCACCTAGTTCACTAACTGGCACCTTTTTAGCCTGCTTCTTGCCGGCCTCAATCAATTCATCTTTGCTAGCTTTTAATCGCAGCTTATCAATATTGAATCTTTTGCGTAAAAAATCCTTACTCATCCGTATCCTTCTTTTCCTCAAGGGTTAAATCATTGTCTTCTTTACGCATTACTTCAAAGACATCAGGATCTCTATCTTCATCTTCTTTTTGCTTTAATTCGCGTTCTTTTTCTTGGGCTTGATGAATAAAGTACTCTTGAGAGTTAAGGGCCTTCTTACCACGACGATCAACCATTGAATATACATCATTATGAAGTACACGTGTCTTAACGTTGTCATTCCACATAATATCGTAGATATGAAGTACACGTTCCTTCAAATCTGGCTGCAAGATTGGGAATAAGGTTTCAACTCTTCTGTTCAAGTTACGCTTCATCATGTCCGCACTTGAAAGGTAGACATCTTGATTACCATTATTATAGAAGTAATAGATTCGACTGTGTTCGAGTAATCTTCCGACAATCGAATGTACTTCAATATTATCACTAATTCCAGGAATATCGGTTCTTAAGCAACAAATTCCGCGCACAATTAAGTGAATTTTTACGCCAGCGTGAGAAGCTTCGTAAAGTTTACCAATGATTTCAGGATCAGAGAGTGAATTCATCTTCATGTGAATTTCGGCTTTACGGCCAGTTTTGGCGATTTCGATTTCATTATCAATCTTTTGATTAATGAACTCACGGATATGCTTTGGTGAAATTCTTAATTGTCTGAAGTATGGTGGACGAGAATAACCAGATAGCATGTTAAATAAGTTAGTGGCATCGACACCAAGGTCGCGGCGTGAAGTGAATAAGCCCATATCAGTGTAGAAGTGAGCAGTTACGTCGTTGTAGTTACCGGTACCCAAGTGAATGTATCTGCGAATACCATCTTCATCACGGCGAATGACCAAAGTAATCTTGGTGTGCGTCTTAAGTCCTTTCAAACCATAGATAACGTGACAGCCCATTTGTTCCAAAGTCTTAGCCCAGTGGACGTTATTCTCTTCATCAAAACGAGCTTTGACTTCGACCAAAACAGTTACTTGTTTGCCAGCTTGTGCAGCTTGACCCAAGTATTTAATGATTGGTGAATTACCTGAAACACGATAAAGGGTCATCTTAATGGCTAAGACCTTGTCATCATGGGCAGCCTTACAAATAAAGTTTAAAACTGTGTCAAATGAATCATATGGGTGTTGAACCAAGTAATCTCTTTGTCTAATATTGGCAAAAATATCGCTTGAAAGAGCTAAATCTGGATCAACATAACCCTTGATTGGCGCATAACGCATTTTTTCATGACCCTTAACTGCACCAGCAAGTTTCTTAAGGAAGGTTAAATCAATTGGACCAGAAATCTCATAGATTTCATTCTTCTTAACCTTTAATTTATCAAACAAGCGCGAACGCAACTTTTCACCCATTGATTTTTCAATTTCAAGGCGAACAGCTTTACCATGTTCACGGTCTTTCAATTGCTTTTGTACACTCCGCAAAAAGTCTGAAGTATCACGTTCAGCCACGTCCAAGTCCATGTCACGAGTAACTCGGAAAATAGCGGCTTCCTTTACTTCGTAGCCGTCGAAAAAGCTGCTAACGAATTCTTTGATGATGTCTTCAAGCAAAACAAAACTATTGTCAGCCTTAGGCAATTTAACCAGACGCTTAAAGTTATTAGGAACTCTAAGAGTGGCGTAATAATGTTTACCATCTTCCTTGTCCTTCAAGCAAACAGCGATGTTCAATGAATCATTGGCAATAAATGGGAATGGACGGTTGGTGTCATCGGCCATTGGTGTAATGATTGGATATAGTTCATCACTGAAGTAACGTCTAACGAACTCATATTGCTGAGCGTTCAGATCTTTGACTTCTTTAATGAAAATATTCTTCTTTTCAAGCAATGGTAAAAGTGAACGCCAATAAGTTGAGTATCTTTTTTCTACTGCTCTGTGTTCTTTTTGGTTGATGGCATCAAGCTGCTTTTCAGGAGTCTGGCCTGAAGAGTCAGTTGTCTTAATGCCTGCCGCAATCAACTTGTGCAAAGAAGCAACACGAACCATGAAGAATTCGTCCACATTACTTTGCGTGATGCCCAAGAAATTGATTCTTTCAAGCAATGGATTATCTTTATTGCGGGCCTCTTCCAACACTCGGTCGTTAAAGTCCATCCAGCTTAATTCACGGTTTTTAAAATATTCCGGTTTTAAAAACAGTTTTGTTTCTTCTTTTTCGTTTCCTAAAAATGTACTACTCATTGTCTATTCATACCCTCTTGTTTTAAAACAACCTTAATGCCAAATACGTCCTCGAATAACTTAACGCGTTTGTTAAATGACCAACGTTCCAGCGTAATATCTGCGTTAGTTTTCGCTCTAATCACTAATTCATTGTTTTTCTTCAGTGAAATAACGATTTTCTTGATCTTTTGTTTGTGGGATGCATCTAATGCTGTCGCAATCCGCAAAATGGCAGAAAGCTTGGCCACTGTTAATTGAACATCTGGATTCAGGTGACGGTAGTGGTGTCCACCAATGTTTGGCGCAGAACCATCTCCATCATCGATAGTCTGATAACGACAAATCTCACTGACGATTTCATTTTCACGATCTGACATGCCAATCAGTTCATTAGCTTCGATAAAATCGGCTGATTGCTCATAGCGGCGAGCTTGATTAACAAAGCTGCCGATATCATCAACGGTTGCTGCCCAACCTAACAATTCTCTAGCTGATTTAGGCAAAAGGTGCACTTTACGTAAACGATCAAAAATGTGCAAAGCAAACTTGCGTACTGCGTTAGCATGGTGTAAATCAACCAAATAGCGTCGAGCCATATTTTGAGCTGAAGTCATCATGATATCAGTATCTTTGCCTCTCTTCTCTAGCATCAAAAGGCCGGTGACAACAGACATGTCTGTAATGTAAATCGTGCCAATATTTAAGAGAGAAAGGAATTGCTTGATTGAAATGGCATTAGGAATAACGTGTTCAGCTACAGCTGGTTCCAAGTCATAGTTTTGCATGATATCGTTAAGCGACATTTGGATCAGTTGATCATAGAAGTATTGAAATTCTTCGTGCGTAATTTGGTTAGCTGAGTTTTCTTTCTTCAAATAAGTATTATTCAAGGCATCAGCGTGTTGGATAATTACAGCGGCACGCGAATTATCCTTGATCTGACGAGCCAAGTGACCGATCTTCGCACCTAAGTAATCATTGATAACATAGATCGGATCATTAGGCGTTTCATTAGTGATTTCATTGATCTCTTGGATCTCTCGTGGACCTAAGGCCAGGCTCCAGCTTGATTCGAACTTATTGTTTTTAAACAAAGAAAGGTTGATCATTGCAGAACCAAGACTAAGCAAATAAGTGGCGTGGTCCTTGCCATCGTCATTTACTTCTGCTTGACTCTTCATCCCGCTTAAGACCTTGGCGTAGACGATTTGACCACCATTAAGCCATTCGATCTTCCAACCAGTTCTAACCTTGATCTGATCTGCAATAAAACTGGCAGACATTTCATCAATTAATTGTTCATTGCCGTAAAACTTGAAATCCTTAATCTGATATTCTGCTAACTTCTCTTTAAAGCCTTCAATTGCATCACAGATTTTGTCCATATCTTGTTCAAAAACCTGGCTTTTACTATCAGCTTGTAAAAACGAAGGCGAATCTAGTTGTTCAATGACAGTTAGATCCTTTAGATCTACTATGTTAAGTTGAATCTTATAGGAAGACATATAAATTAAACCAAATAAAGTTTTCTTCATTTATTATTTTCACCTATTAATGCAATTACTTTAATATTATACTTTTACTCTATCTTAATTATATATTAACTTTTGATTATGATCTAAATTTTACGGCCTAATTTTGAAAAAAATTTAATAACAAAAAAGGCACAATTTTATGTGCCTTTTTCACCCTAATGACTATACGAATCGCTTACATGTAAGGGATACAAATGGTTGGAATGTCTCTCCATTGATAGCAAGTCAAATTCAACTAGTTCGTTTTTCAATTTATCTACTGTACAAGATTTGCAGTGCATTCTTTCATCAAATCTTCATCTGAATAAATGATGTATATGTTGCCGTCGTCATCTATCCAACCCTTATTTTGTGACTCTGTCATCCGTAGAGTAAAAATCATGTAAAGATAACGAGCATTGACACTCATATCCCTATATTTGGGGTTATGGAAGAATGCCTTTGGCAAACCATTTTGTTGTTCAGGATAATCTTGGCCCTCTTTAAATCTTAGTTGTGTTTTCATTATATCTACCTCTATTATGTTTGTTTTATTTGTTTATTAGAAAATTATTAAGCCAAGCGAATAAAAAAAGCCCAGAGCTGATATGGCTCTGGGTCTTAATTGTATTCTTAATTAACGGTAGTCCTTGAGGAAGTCGACTAACTTTTGGTAGTCGGCATCGTGCTCAGAGTCATAAGCATCAACTAAATCAACAACCTTGTTGTCTTTGGTGATGATGCGGTATTCACGCAAATCTTTCTTTTCATTTGCGATTACAGTAATTTCACCTTTACCTGGTGTTGAGTACAAATCAGGATTTAGAGCTTCATTCAATTTGTCTGATAATTGTTGGTTAAATGCAATTGTGTTCATTCGCTTTTATCTCTTTTCTTATAAATAAACTCTAACACAGTCATTATAACATTTTTACCTAATTATGTTAGGCTTCTTATTTTAAATTAATTTTCCTTATCTAGTCTGCAAATGCACATCATATCTGGTGTTTGAGGCGCAACATCAATCGGTGTGATTGCCTTAGTTTTATAACCATTTTGCTTAAAGAGCTTAAGATCACATACCAAAGTGTCTGAAATGAGAGATAGATAAACTCTCTTGGCTGCATCTTTACACTAGCTTCAATAAAGCCTTTTAACAAGCCTTTCTTAGGGGCGGTTGCAATAATGACGCTAGTACTTTCATTGTTTTTAGCTAAACGATTCATTACTTGATCAGCATTACCGATTAGGTTTCCTTTTTATAAAATAAGATATCGATTAGCAGTGACAAGTGAAAATCAAATACTATACGTTTTTTCTGTAACTTTAAATAAGCAAAATATTATCAATTGTATTTATGAATATTAAAAAAGACATAACCTATTTAAATGAGATAAGCTATGTCTTTTTTTACATTATCTATATTAAATCTAAGCGTAAACTTTTTGCTTAAGAATACCAACATATGGCAAGTTGCGGTAAAGACCGTTGTAGTCCAAGCCGTAACCTACTAAGAATTCATTAGGAGCCTTGAAGCCATAATCATCTGGGTAGAAGTCAACTACACGTGTCTCAGGTTTATCTAACATAGAAATAACTTCAACACTCTTGGCACCGCGTTCCTTCATCAAGTCGCTAAGTGCCTTTAAAGTTCTACCTGTGTCAATGATATCTTCCATGAAGATTACTGGGCGGTTCTTAACGTCTGACTTCACGTCTTGGGTAATCTTAACCTTACCAGTAGAGCTGGTACCTTCATAACTGGAGGCCTTCATTGGCTCAATTGTTAATTTGAAAGTTAATCTTTTGATCATATCGCTGGCAAAAATCATTGCGCCATTCAAAACTGGAATGACGATTGGTTCTTGCCCTTCATATTTCTTGTTAAGGCGAGCTGCCATTTCATCCATTCGCTTGTTAAGTTGATCTTGATCAAATAATACTTTTTCGATGTCGTTATTCATGTTGATTATTTCCCTCTCAAATTAGTTAACGGTAAGATTTTAACATATATTTTTTGAATTTTACAGTATTTTGCTAAAATTGTTAGCTAATTTATTAATTAATCATAATTTTTATATATTATTGTTCGTGTTTTAGTGAGAGTAAATAAAAAACTATTAAGATTTTACACTTAATAGTTTCTTTACTCTATTTCCTATCTAAAACCACTGTGCCCTCAGGTGGATTTTGATTAATTGCACCGATAATTGGATGTGGCACATACAATTCATCAAAATAGTTTACTTCATCTAGTGTGAGCTCTACGTCCATCGAATTCACAGCTGATTCAAGGTGTTTGATCTTCGCTGAACCAACAATTGGAGCAGTGATACCCTTAGCCCATTCCCAAACTAAAGCAATTTCTGACATCTCAACACCATGCTTTTCCTGACTTTCATTACTTTAAGATTAATACCGCTAGTCCATTATGAAAAAATACTTATTATAAATTCCTAGGCATAACTTTTATGCATCCCACTCCATTAAACAGTCGGCTGCACCAGCCTCTTGATCAATCTCTTTTTTCACTAACTTAAAACCACGGTTTTGATAAAAACTAATAGCCGCCTCATTCTTTTCATACACCGACAGCTGCAATTTATCATGCTTTAGCTTCAAAAAGTCAATCAGCCTTCCGCCAATACCGCGGCCCCGATGATCTCTTTTAACAAAGATACCGGCAATATAGTTGCCTTGCATCCCTACAAAACCAGCTATCTCGCCCTCTTCTTCATCTACATACAGCTGAGCATTCGGCAACTCTTTTTTCACCAATTCATAGTTATCATGCCAATAACTTGGATCAATAAAATCGTGTGCATCAAGGTTGCCCTTAAGCCAAATCTGCATCAACGCATCTAAATCGCTCTTTTGATATTTTCTAATCATCTTTATTTCCGAATAAACTTTTGATCACTTGCAGGCACGCCGCTGTCATCTGAGATATAGCGTTCAACGCGCATATGCAAGTCATACTTTTCACGCAAGTCAGCCAATTCCTTCATCATAGGTGAAGCATGGTGAGCCTCAAGCGCCTTTTGATCACGCCAACTATCGATTAATAAAACCGTCTCAGGATCGTCCATTGGGATAAAGTAATCATATTTTTCATTGCCTTCTTCGGCACGAATACGACCTGCAATACCCTTGTCTTCCATTTCTTGTGCGAACTTTCTGGCATCACCATTTTTGCCATTGTAATAAAGATTTACAGTCAAACTCATAATTTGTCTCTCCTTTGTAAAATCGCTTTCATTAGTTATTTTACTATAATCTTGCTTATTCTTAACTTGTATTCATCGAAAGTTATCGCTAAAATTTAAGTAGAAAGTAAGCGTTATTATTTAGAGGTGAGAAAAATGTTAAACAAAAGAAAATTCCTCATCAAACTGTGTGCAGCGTTACCAGCTGCCCTGCTTTTAACGACTACTCCAGTTTTAGCTGATGAAAATGATCAAACTAATCAACCACAAACATCTGAAACAAATAAACAAAATGTAACCTACCAATCATTATATTGGCGTTGCATAAATCAATATACTGGTCAAACCTTACAAGTCATGTATGCCGATACGGTAAAAGTGGTTAACGGTGTCCCTGAGCGGCAATTCTTTAACATGGGGCAATTACCAGAGAGAATTGGTGACTTTGAGATAGCTGGCAATCCCCCTTATGGTGGACGTGCCCTTGAAGTTGATCCTAACAATCCAAGTGGTGTCACCTACATCGATTGTGCCTACTATTTGCCAAATAAGAAGGATAGTAGTAGCACAACCACTACCCATAATCAACAACATTCACAGAATGTAACAAAGGATAATCACAACAGCCATTCAGCAATCAAGAAAACAGACAAATGGCGTCACCAACACAAGATGCCAAATTCTGCTACTTCTAATTTAAACAAAAAGCAAAATGCTAGTCCAAGTAAGGCAGCTACCAGCAGTAAGCCTAATAAGAAAAAGGCAACAAGTAAGAAGAACAAACCTGCTACTGCCAAAAATCATGCTAATGTACAAGCTGAACGTAACAGCAACATCTTGAAATTCGTGGTTACTCCATTGGTGATTATAATAATTGCCGCAATCTATATTCCACGCAAGTTCTGGCACAGAAATCTCGGTAAACACGCTGAATAACAAGAAGGTCGAGTCAAGCTCGGCTTTTTTTATTATATTTATATGAAATCGCTATCAAAAGATACCTTCTTAACTGTATAATAAAACTATAAATCAATAGTTATACAAGTAAGGAGGTTTTATTATGGCTACTAAAAAGAAGAAAAAGCACCAATTTCCGACGGCCTATACCGTTATCATAATTGTGCTTTTGCTTGTTCAACTATTGACTTTTGTTATTCCTGCCGGTAACTATGCGACGATTGCTTATGATACCAGCAATAAAGATTTCGTAGTTACCAGACCAAGTGGTAAAAAGTACAAAGAACCTGCTACTCAGGCCACTTTAAAGAAGTACAAGGTCAACATTGCAGTCAAGAAATTTAAGGATGGCACAATCTACAAGCCAGTTGCTATTCCAAATTCTTACGAGAGAATCAATTTAAAGAAGCCTAACCTGTGGCAGGCGATCAATCAGTTCTTCACCTCACAGGTACAAGGTATCGCTCAAAGTGTCGACATCATCGCCTTCGTTTTGATCCTAGGTGGATGTATTGGTGTCGTTCACGCAAACGGCGCGATCAACTCGGGGATGCAGGCTTTATCTAAGAAAATCAAAGGTAAGCAAGTTCTGTTGATCATCCTTGTGATGGGGCTAATTTCTCTTGGTGGTACAACCTTTGGTCTTGCCGAAGAAACGATGGCCATGTACCCAATCCTAATTCCAGTCTTCCTGCTAGCCGGGTATGATACGATGACAGTTCTAGGAACGATCTTCCTGGGAACGAGTATTGGGACCATGATTTCAACCATTAACCCATTCTCAACGATCATCGCTTCTAACACTGCAGGTGTTAACTTCGCCAGAGCTTTACCACTCAGAATTACCATGTGGGTCATCTGTACGGTAGTTGGTATGATCTATGTCATTCGCTACGCTGAAAAGGTACGTAAAGATCCTACTAAATCTGTTGTTTACGACCAATACGAAGAAGATCGTGAAAAGTACTTAAACGATGCCGACTTTAACAAACCAGCCAACTTTACTTGGCAACAAAAATTATCATTGATCATCTTCGGCATTGCCTTTATCGTCATGATCTGGGGTGTACAACAAAAAGGCTGGTACTTCACCGAAATTTCGGTAGTCTTCTTAACTGCCGGCTACTTGATGGCTATCTTCTCAGGACTTTCCGAGCACAAAGTTGTACAAGCCTTCGTTGATGGTGCTAGTGATTTGCTTGGTGTTGCTTTGACAATCGGGTTGGCGAGAGCCGTTTCCATTGTTATGGACGACAGTCACACCAGTGACACCATCATGCACTTCTTCAGCCAACAGATTTCTGGCATGAGTCCATTAATCTTCATTTGGTTCCTGTTCATCGTCTACATCATTCTGGGATTCTTCATTCAATCATCATCTGGTTTGGCCGTACTTTCCATGCCAATCATGGCACCACTTGCCAATGTGGTTGAAATCGACCGTGCTAGTGTAATTGATGCCTACAACTGGGGCCTTGGCTTTATTTCCTTGGTTACCCCAACCGGATTAATCTTGATGAGTTTGATGATGGTTAACATCGACTTTAACAAATGGTTCAAGTGGTGTTGGAAATTACTGGTAATCGAATTTGTCTTGTGTCTAGTCGCATTAGGCGTCGGATTGTTAGTATATTAGATGTCAACTACCCTAGACTGAAGTCTAGGGCTTAGTGGCTCGTTAGCTTGCGCTAAC